>JAEEGL013649795.1_pt1 | contig 32572 bp, 34 predicted proteins | sample 9134231 | NCBI WGS metagenome assembly JAEEGL01 (sample SAMN16246548, study PRJNA631951) | gut metagenome | biome: gut microbiome; feature: rumen; material: fiber-attached | host: Bos | place: Iran: Karaj | collected 2018-10
ATATTCACCGCCATAAGAAACTACGCCGAAAGCCTCCAAGCCAAAGCAATTCGCCACCTTGTTCACTGACATTATCTTTGTGAGCACGTATCTATAATCTGGCTCTGTTCGTAGAAATGTGAAAAATAGGGTGAAACCAGAGTTCCAAGTAATCTTTAACGTGTTCATCGATAAACGGACATTGATGTCTATGTCGCTTAACCGTTTAACGACAAATGGTAGTGCCGAGCAAAAATCTGTGTTGGCGTTAAGATTCTTAAGAGCGGCCAAGCAGGAATCAATGTATGCTTGTTTTTCATCGGATTTCAATCTGCGCCATTGTCTGACGGTGAACGGGGGTTGTTTATTTGTCATCGGTAACAAGGTATATGCTGTATGCTATGAGAGCTATGATAATGAATGTGTTCATATAGGTATTAATGAATCCTTACATATATATAATAAATTACAACACAAAAAAAATTCATTATTTCTGTCTTTTTTCTCGATTTTTTATTATATAAATAAAACGTAATTACATTGTTGTGGTGATTAGGGGGCACATCATTTTCCATTTTCCCAATGCCCCCGAACACCTTAAAAACAATAGGAAAATGGAATGGGAAAATAAAGTGGAAAATGGATTCAAACTATACATTAGGTTATTACGGAAAAAATGTAAGCACAAGCAAGGAGGATAGGCTTGAAGAGCTTACCTATGACAAGCTGTTCTGGCTGCTGAACAAGATTCCGAAGTCACCCTGCAAGAAATCAGAGAACAAAGGTGAATACGAATCGTTCAAAAGGACAAAAATACCAATTCTTTTTTTCACCAGAAGAAACAAACGACCGTTGGCCGATGACAAGACAATATCGCCGTCTGGGTTTGCCTCTATAGACATTGACCATACGGAGAAGGAATACAGCATAAGCCATCCGAGCGTTATGGCGGTATATCATAGTGGTGGAGGCACTCACATAATAGTTCACGGAGTTTCTGGCGACACGCCTCTTGAATGGACTAAAAGCTACACCGACGTTGCATACGAGGTCTGGAACGAACTTAAATCGCAGGACAGCTCAATAAGGTTTGACGGCTCGTCAGCAAAGCACACACAAGGCTCTCTCCTGTGGAACGAGGGCGACTGGGTTATGAACACCAACTATGACCACCAATACAAGCCAGAGCACCACGTCCTAACCAAAGAACAAGTTTATGAGGTTTTTGACGAGAAATATCCGAAAAAACAATCCGACACATTCTACAACGCAGCCGCCAAACTTGGAAAGAGGGAAACAAAAAAGGTTGATTTCGAGGATGCGGCAATGGAGATTGGCCAGATGCTCAAGATAAGCGAGGAAATGCTTGCAAAGTTCTTTTCTCTCGGTTATGCGGCTTTTCTTCGAGAATACAATTATACGCCAATCATAGGGGACACGCCAGAGTTCACGGAATACACAGACTATCTCGGCAACAAGTATGCTATGTGCAAGACAAACGGAGAGCTCGTCAAAATTTGGCAACCCATTATGCAGGACAAGCGCAGTCTTTACAAGGACAATGATGGTAAGAGGAACTACAAGATAAAGGACGGCGGAAGAACATACAGCATCTGGTCTCACGCAGTACAAGCCTGCCAGTACCTCACAAAGAGGAACATTATGAATCCAGACCACGTTCTTTATGATTCTGTGAGATGGGTCTATTATCTTTGCGAGAACGGCTACGAATATCCTAAAAACAAACTTCTTTCAGAGGTCTTTTCCGCTTTTCGGCAGTACAAATACAAAGATGACTGCTCAAGGTATGACAAACGAAGTTTCATAAGCGGCCAGTACAGATATGAAATAGACAAGGAAACTGGTGAAATAATACCGATAAAGATGAAAAAGGGTGAAAAGATTTCAGCGAACTCAAAGTGCAGGGTCACGGAACGAATGAAAGAGATTCTTGACAAATGGAATCCTAATGAAAGCATTGAATCAAATGCAGAAAGACTTTCCTCATACGGAGACCTATGCTCTGGACTTAAGGAAAAAACATTCATAAACTACTTGAAAAAAGCAAAGGAGGCTGGAATGAACGAGCAATACAGATGGCTTGATGAAATTGAAATATCCAAAAGGTCTGGAAGAAAAAGCCAGAGCTTAACCATAGTGAACATTGAAAGCGGTGAGGAGTTTGAATTTGGAAGCAAGAAAGAGTGTATGTCGTTTCTTGGTTGTTCTTCAAGAACGTTCAAGAAATTCCTTGAAGGAAAATCAAAGCTGAACAAGATTTGGAGCTTTAAAAGTAAAAATAATTAAACTTTTAAGTCACATTATAAAATACCTTCCTTCCACATAATATGATATGCACGCTCAATTATTTTTACTTTTATAAGAAGAAATGAAAAAGAAAATCTTTCAAATATTTACAAGGATATCCGAGAATTATTCACACATTTTTGATTTTTTTATTATATTGTAGTATGACGAAAGAGTTTTACGACGCACCTTTGGCGTTTATTTATTTGAAAATCAAAAACTTAATTATAAACTTAAAACTTAAAAATTATGACAACTTCAGAAAAGACCAAGGCAATGGCGACAGCAGCCATTGTAGCCTTGAAGAGCCTCACAAGGTGGGGTGCAGGGCAAGCGATTAAGCAAGTAAAAATTGATTCCAAACTAATTTGCGGTGAAGAAGGCGGCATCTACAACGCAGCGTTCAACTTTCACTATCAGAACCCTCAATGGAGAGGCTCGATTTGTGCAAGTTCAGACGAACAAGGCAACAGACTCGTAAGCGTAACCGCTTTTCACAGCAAGGCGTTGCAAATGTGCGAGAGCATTGCCAGCGTTTACCGTGGCTTGTTCGGCGGAATTAAAGTCATCACCAACTATGTGAGGGAAGGAGGTGCTTATGAGCTCTAAATGCAAGAAACAGAGTGATTTGGAAAAATTTATGGCATACAATAAAGACCACGTGAACACAGTTCTTGTGAATGATATATTGAATGAGAAGGAAGGCTGGGGTGCGCAGATGGAATGGTCTATCGGATGGAGGGGCGGACGGATGTTTGATGCGAATGTAAACGCAAGGATTGCCCTCAATCCATACGAGAAAAACCTGCCCGTAGAACGCCAAAAGATAGAGGAAAGCATTGTTCGTTACATATATAAAAAAGCGGACAAAATGGGGGTGAAAACGACGGAAATTGAGCGTGAATTTGAGTATGCCAGCGACGAGAGCGAGAACGAGAATAGCCTTCTATATTCTTGGATAAACATTGGGGTCGGGCTTGGCGAGACGGAAGTGCTATGATGCTCGATAAACTGCCATACTATCGCTGCAACGGGAACACCGAGTGGAGAGTTGTGCGTGGTCATAATGACTATATTGTGAGCTGCGACGGGGAGGTGTTCTCGTTCCTTACTATGCAGAAGTTGAAGCCTTGCCCTATAAGCATAGGATATACCATTGTGGATATGGAAGGCGACAGCATATATGTTCACAAACTCGTCGCTGAATCATTCTTGAAAAATCCGAGCGGAAAGCCCTGCATTGACCACATAAACACAAACCGTTCCGACAACAGAGTTGAAAATCTGCGATGGGTAACTTATAAGGAAAACAACGCAAATAAAATTACCAAAAGCAAGATGGACAAGAAAAGGGGGCAAAAAAGAATATTGCAGCTTGGAACTGATGGTGCTGTTATTCGTGCGTGGGCTACTGTAAGAGATGCTGCGATTGCAACTGGTGTTCCTAATCAGAACATCACAAGCTGCTGCCGTGGTGCTTATAAGAGTGCTGGAGGCTATGTTTGGCGGTATATTGACGAGCCGAAAGCGGATGTGAAAAAGCGACCGCTTTTCTGATGTCCAATATAATTTAAATATAATGGACAAAGGAAATATATATCAAAAAATGGAAAGATTGTATATATTGAAAACGGGAGATTTTTAGTCTCCCGTTTTTTTTTACAACACATTCAAATTCCACTGGCTTGGGCATACATAATCCCAGCCGTTCTGTGAGGAATCACCGCTTGTGATGTTGTCGTAGGTGTCTTGAGTTGCATAGGCGTTTCCTCCAAGGGTTCTGTCCACAAAATCTCCATATATTGACCACCATTCCCCATTGGTAATCTGGAAGTCGGGGTAATATAGTTCTGACAATGCCGTGCAACCGCCATACATACCGAATATGGCACGCCAGCCGTATGTTTTTAGTTTGGTCAGATTCGTTCCTTTGACAAGGCTTGTGCAGCCACGGAACATCATATCAAACACTTGGTTGCCGTAGTGGTTTTCAATAGGCGACAAGTCTGGAGGCAGAACGAGTGCTGTGCAGCCTTGGAACATCTGATTGCAGCTCAATCTGTTTGCGGCAGAATATGCGCCGAAATTAAGATTTTCTGCACTTACAAGCGTTGTGTCGTTTATGAACATTTGCTCAAACTGGGATACTGGTATTGTGCGGTCAGTCACGTTGTATGCGCTGCCGAGGTCGAGGCTTGCGATATTTCCTCCTACGCTATGACTGCCAGTTCCTCGGAAGCAGTTGCCTTGCATAGTTCCAGTATGACGAAGTTTAACACTGCCGAATGCTGGCAAAGTTGCGATGGTTGCGCCTGCTGTAGTGGCTATAACCCTATCCCAGTTGCTTCCGTCCGTTGAAAACTCAATGTCTTGAGCTTCCCATCCGTTCATATCTTGCCAGACGATGCTGATTGTGTTGGCTGCGTTGGTTTGGTTTGTTATTGTAAAATAGTCTGTCGGTTGAGCGTCCGACACATTTATTCTCCAACCAGAAGGAACTCCGCTTGTGGAAGAAGTGGGTATCGATGCCGCTATTGACTGTTCTGCAAACAAAGTACCAGAGTTGGCCACGCCATATAGCCAGTCTCTCATTTTGTTCGTTTCCCACGATGACGGTGTTGGCGCATAAGCGACAGATAATGAAGTACACCCGCTGAACATATAGTTCATCGCATTAGTTCCAATGCTGGTAACGTGTAACAAATATGGTGATTCTGTGAGTGAAGTGCAACGGGTGAACATTTGGTAGTAACTGGTTTGTTCGATAGTTTTGGCTGGTAGTGTCGGAGGAGTTGTCAATGAGGTGCAGCCAGAAAACATATTTTCGTAGCAGCCCAAGAAAAGGGTTGTAGCTGGTAGTTCTGGTGCAGTTGTCAATGAAGTGCAACCATTGAACATACCGCTGTAACAGCTTCGTGAAATGGTTGTGGCTGGGAGAGTCGGGGAAGTTGCCAATGAGGTGCAGCCATAAAACATTTGTGTATAACAGCCTTCTGCAAGAGTCGTGGCTTGTAGCGTCGGGGCAGTTGTCAATGAGGTGCAGCCATAAAACATTTGGCTGTAGCATTCTACTGCGAGAGATTTGGCTGGCAGCGTCGGAGCATTTGTCAATGAGGTACAACCATAAAACATACCTTTGTAACAGCCTTCTGCGAGAGTCGTGGCTGGTAGCTTCGGTGCGCTTGTGAGCCTTGAACAGCCAGAAAACATACTATTGAAACAATAATTTGTCATTGTCGAGTATGTTCCGAGATAAAGATTTTCAGCTGATACTGCGTTTCCATCGCTAAACAATGATGCAAATGATGTTGGTGATTGGTTCGTCACTTTGAAATTGTCACCGAACTGCATTGATGCTATGTTTCCGCTTATGCGACACTCACCACTGCAAAAAATGAATGCGCTGCCAGTCAAAGTGCCAGTGTGTCGGAAAATGACCTTATCACCTATTCCCAATCTTGCTACTTCCACACCGCCAGGGTATGCGCTCTCAAAACTGTTCCAAGTCGAGCCTTCGTCCGTGCTTGCTTCTATGGTAACTCCGCTATAACTGCTGTTTGTTTTTCTCCAGTAAATGCGGTTGCCTGCCGAAGTTGAGGTTACGGTCAGATAGTCTGATGAATAGTCGTAGGATTCGGTACTTTTAGTTACTACGCTGCTGCGAATCTCCGTACCTCCCATTGTCTGTTCTATCGTGGCTCTGAACTTGTATGTAGTGCCTTCATCAAGATTGGACTGCGTAACGGTGTCTGCGCCGTCTTGGAAGAACGTGTGTCCATCGGCTTGGTCTGTTGCGGGATTTTTTGAGGAATCCCAGTATTCTATATAACCCTCATAGAAACCGCCGTCACTCACATAATCCAAGTCGAAAGTAACAGATGATGAAGTGCGTGATGAGTATGTTATGTTTATGTAGTTTTGGGCTACCGTTACGAGAGAATTGGCTGTCGTGTTAGTTTCTGTGTAAATATCGATTGTTGAAATGGTGTAAGGATAGGTCTGCCCCATAGTCAAGCCGCTTACAACGAAAGAAATCGTGTTGCCGCCAATCTGTCCTTGAATATTTGTGCCGTTTATTGACATTATTGAGCTTGACAAAGCGTATGTGCTCGAAACGGAATAGGTAACAACATAATTGCTACCAGAACGCACATCGCTGACGTGTGTTAAAGTGATAACGCCAGCCGATAGTGTTCTGAAAGTCTCTTGGAGGGATTGACTGACAAGCTGCAATCCGTCATACAATTCCGCTTGTGAATAATATTGGACGTTTGGCGATAGACCTTGCATAGTCATCTGAAGCGGCCTCCCGACCTCTTGTAAAGAGGCTGGACTCACCGAGCCGTCCGTGCTCCCATATGTAAGTTTTACGTATTCACTCATAAGATATTCAAATTATACTCTATTTATAAGCAATAAAAAAGAGGCTCGGATTTCAAGCCTCTTTTCTCTTTTTTTGTGTTTAATTGTCTTAACTCCCAGCACCGTATGAAAGGTTGACGGTTGCGCTTGACGGAGTGACATCGCTGATTGAAGTGATAGCGATGGTGCTCTGCTGCTGCTGCTGGGTTGTTGCAACGACTTGTGCGAAACCACTGCCGCCGCTCGTATTGATGGCCTCAATCTTGATTTGGTATTCCGTGGACGGATTGATGGTAATCGGATTGCCTTGGTTGTCAAGGTCTCCGTTAGCCACCGACCAAGTTTGAGTGCCAGTTGTTGCGGTGAGCGTCTTGTATTGATAGCTGCCACCGCCAGTAGCAATGATTTGCAAAGTGACACTACGAAGAGTATCGTTTGTGCTTATAGCGACATTTCCAGTGATGCTGTTATATGTCGTTGCGACGTTTGTTATCACGACTTCTGGTGCTGCATAACCAGTGTTTGCGGATTCGGCTTCAGCCCAGTCGCCAGCATATTCACGATTGAGATTGTCAATGACGAATGGTATTGCATAATAGGTGGTGTTCTCATCGAGATTGTCGATTACCCATCCTTGTCCCGCACCCTGCTCGTCCGTGGTGTATTTTGTTGCATTTGACCCGCTTGGGTTTTTGGACAAATACACACCGCAGCTTTGCACGGAAATCGCATTGTGGTCGTAGGTGAAGGAGAGTTCTGGGCTTATTGTTCCAGCTCCTCCGCTCAAAGTGACTATCTCTGCGTAAATGAGGGTCTTGAACGTGTACGCCGCAGTCCAGTCGGATGTAAATCCGTCCGAATTCGTGCATCTGGCCACAACGCAATACTGATGGCCTGCCTGCAAAGCAACGCCCAAAGTTGTTGAATCAAGATTCACTGTTGAGGGACTGCCTTGGGTGGTTATTGTTGAACCAATCTGCGAGCCAGAGGTCGTAGTCCCAGCGTGAACCTTCACATCTGTTGAAGTTATAGTTACTGGCATATTTCTTCTATATTTTTTAAGGTTATAGTTTATTTATATTTTCTGTTTAACCCATATCGTCACCCCACGAATCCCAAGGCTCATCACCCTCCCAGTCAAAGTCGCCTGGGTCTTCATCGCCTTGATTCTGCGACCAAGGGTCAACGGGTTCGTTGCCCCAGTTTATTAACGGGTCGCCATTGTCATAGTCTGGGTGGTCTCCTTCTGGGTCGAATGAGTCGTTGGGGTCATCATAATACTCCTCTGGATGGTCATCCTCGTATTGCTCTTCTGGAGGCTCTGGATGCTGTGTGGTCGGCTCTGTGAGTTCCTCGTAGTATGGCATAAGCAAAGCCTTTATGTTGCTGAAACCCGTCTTCATATCGGTCGAGCCTTCAATGACCATATATTTGTGGCCGTCAAGAAACACAAAGTCCAAGTCTTTGACATCATCATAGGTTTCGATGTCAACCTCAACTGACTGCACCATTTTTTCAAAGTCCATCGTGTTCAGCGTGAACTTGTAACAGAGTTCTGGTAACTGGCCAGCGTTGGCCACAGCAAAGCCGCTAACATCGTTGTACTTGCACTTGTACTCTCCGCTGTCGCTGTTATACTCTGGGTCGCTGTACTGGTCTATGCAGTACCATTGTCCGTAACGAGGCACGGAATAGGCAAACGGGGACTTATGCAGTTCCTTTGTATCTTCGAGCCACTGGTTGTCTATGTGGCTTATAGGTGCGGCCTGCGATTGCTCTTGGCCGTTCATCAATATATAGTTGTCCTTGCCAAGTTTGTCAGAACTTGGCCTTGTTTCAACAATCCTTCCCTTTATTATGGCGGTATCCCTTGCATTGCGGTATTCCAGAACTTTCTCCATTACCCAGCCGTTCTCCAAATGGCCTTGTATGAGTTTCTTCCCGTCAGCCCAGCAGCTACCCCACATAAGCTCCTTTACTGTTATGTCTGGCAGGTTCTGCCAGAAACCGAAATAGGCGAAACCGCACCATTGCAGCGTGAAAGCGTGTGTCTGCTGCTGGTTGGGATGGCCAGTCTGGTGAGTGTGTGTAGCCCAAGTTGTCGCATCAAAATAACAGTATGTGTAGCCCCCGCTCGTTGAAGCGTCCTGCCTCCATCCGTGAGTTCCGTGGCGGAACTGACCGTCATCGCTCCATACCTTCAAGCGTGGTGCTCTGCCTACATATTTGAGCTCCTGCCCGTAGTCATCATCGGTTATGGTGTAGTCCGTAATCTCCAAATAGAGCACGCAGTTGAGCATCTCGTATTTGTTTAGATAATTGCATTGAACACGAAGTTGAGAGCCTTGCTGCATTGTCGCTTGATAGCTGTCTTGTAATACAAGGGAATCCCATAAGGAACTCGGAATAGTATATGCTGGTGCGAGAACTGGCTGGCCTTGGTTGTAGCGGCACACCATAATCTGGAAGTCGTTTGTAACACTCCACTTTTTGTTATATGCGTAATAAAACCAGCCTTTCACCTTACAAGAGCGGTTGAACGTTATTGTGGTGTTTGACGGGCTGTAACTCCATTCACAGTCATTTGTAATATGCTGACCTCCGTTCAAGACGGCGAAATTACCAGAATCTTCAGTCCAATGACACTCAATCACTTGTATCTTGTTCTGTGGTGATATGGTCTTTTTGGTGGCTATGGCGTACCTGCTGCTTGGGCTGTTCGGAACATTTATGCCAGCAGCGGCATTGACACGCTGAATGACCTCGTTCAAGCTCTTGGACGGGTGGTATTGGGCGTAGTTGGTGTTATATCCCATACCATACCAGTATTTTCTGAAATCTGGGCTTGAACCATAGGAATTTGTGTTCCAAACATATATGTCATCGGATGTGTTGCGTATGAGTTCGCTTATCTTTGTGTCCCTTATGTTGTTGGGAATTGTCTTTTCGTACAAACAAATTGAAATTTCCTCTTGTTTGACCGAAACTACTTGCAGATAAGCGTCTATGGTCTTTTCCCCTATGGTGAGAACACAAGGGGCTATTTGAGTGCCTAACGGCTGGCTGCTTGAATCAAGCAGTCCGCTGGCGTTCAAAAGGTCTATATTCCTTGTTGTTTTAGGCAGTGTGAAATCGTTGGTGAACTGGTCTCTTATGCCCTCCGAAAAGCGCACAGAAGTCCAAGACCACTCAATGTCCTGCGTGTACAAGTCCAGTATGCCTTCACTTAACTGTATATTAATCATATTCGCCCGTTAATAGTTCCAAAGTTCAAATTCAAGGGAAACATCATCGCTCTCGTCGCTGTTCACAGTAACCTTGTTTGTAACGATTGAGCACTGCATCCATTCCCCGTTGTAGTTCAAGAAGTCAATTCGTTCAGCCAAAAGTATGTCAGACCAGTAGCTGTCACGCCTCAAATCCGCATACTTTACCTTAACCGTGTCGGATGCCGTTTCAATCTTCTTTCTGGATATGTTTCTGTAAACGCTGCCGTCTGTGTGGTAGTAGTTTTTCTGCTTGCTGTTGATTGTTTCGCTGTCAATCCTTCCAGCCAAGTAACGCATACAGCCGTCAGTGTCAAAATATCTCACCTTGAAAACATTGAAGTCATCACAAATGTTCTCATAGACAAGTTTTATGCAGAAGTCTGCAAGGTTTGTCTTTTCGTCCTGCCATATACCACCGCCCTTGATTTCATCAACGCTCGGTTGTGAATCGATGTCGCTGAATTGAAGTGAAACAACTCCAGAGAAAGTTGAAGGTATAACATTTGTTATTTCCACCCTTGAAGTCACGTCCGTCCTAACATCATCGCCAGAGCGGTTTATGCCCTGCATAGATTCGGCCTGCTGTACATTTGCGGTTTTTATTCCGTATCGGTAACAGAGTTGATATTCCCCAGCGTGGGTGATATAAGGTTTCAGATTGAACGATGTCCTGCCAGTTCCCACAACTGGCATATTGTGTCCGTTCACGTTAAGTCCACCCGTTCCGCTGAAAAGGAACTGGACTTTTGCAAGGTCATCTTGGCTGTAAACATATACAGTTCTGGTAGAGCCGTGTTTTCTTGATGTGAGCGTTTTTCCGTCCAGACAATAGGTGTTGAACCCGAACTGCCCCGTGTAGAAACCATCCGTATATACAGTTACTTTAACATTGAAAGAAGTGCCGCCGCTGACAAATAATTTGCGGATTGTGTCAGATATGTCAAGCGTAAGATTCTTCAGTTCACTAATATATATCAGTTCCTTTGTCTTTAGGGTGCTTTGGTTGGTTATGTTTATTTTGAGACCAACGGGATACCAATCATCGGAGATTGAAATCATAGTGTTGTCTCCTACCCAGATAACGCTGTTTGGATATGTTATGGCGGATGTTCCTATATTGGTTGTTCGCATAGAATTTCAAATATATCTATTTATATTATTGGCGGGCTATCGTTTCCTTCACCTGCACACGTTTCTGTACTGCGTTAATCTCCTTGACGGAAACGATGGGCTGCACCTCTGACACTGCGTTTGTCATAATCTCTTGCATAAGGTCGTAGTCGATGGTGTTCTCCGCCGTGAAGTTTGGCGTTGATAACGTTGTGACGAGACCTCCTTCGGCATAACCCCTAATCGGGAAATTGAAGCGTATTCTGTCGGCAAACGATTTGCGGCCTATCAAGTTGTCAAAGAACCCAACACCGAAGTCATCAACTACTGGTGCTGGTATAACATACTCGCCCAAGGTGAGTTTGGCATCAACGGTGTCATCCTTGCGCCTTGTGGTCTTGTTTCCGATAAGACCGCCTTCCGCAAACTTCGGTGCTTGCGGCTTCTGCTGTTTTGCCTTTAACAGAGTGGTTGTAGCACTTGCAACAGCACCAGCAACGATGCCAATCATTTCGGCTATGAAGGCTGGTGTGGCGATTGGTGCGCCAGGACCCGTAGCAGCTCCTGCTGCCGTAGCACCTTGTATGGCGTTTGCTATTGAAATTGCGGTTGAGATGAGAATCTGCATCATAGCCATTGCGGTGGCATAATCAGAATACTTCTCATCACTTTCTGCCATAGTTTCAAACACTCCCTGCATAGCTGACGCAATGCTGTTCATTGCGCTCATAATAGCCGAAGCATCTTGAATCATCCTCAATTTCTGCGCAACAATGGCATCATTCACCGCTTTCACAGCGTTCTGTACGTTGTTCTCGGCCTCAACCACTTTGAGCTCGCTTTCTGCGACGAGGTTGTTGTACTCATCGAGAGAACCGTACATCGCCGTAAGCTCTGCATCTGTGTACTGCTGCCTTTCGTCTTTCATCCTTTGAGCCTCCTCCTGCGCTATCCTCAATCTCTCTTGGCTCTGTTCAAGCAGTATCTTGGTCTTTTCGACCTCGTTCCTGCCGTAAGCGTCGTAACTCTGGCCTTCCTCAATCTGACGGAGAATCTCTGCGTGCTTCCGTGCCAAGTCAATGCGTTTCAATCCCTCGTCGTGGACTTTCTTCGTATGCTCGTTCTGCAATTCCTCCGCAGTCCTCTTTGTGGTTTCGTTGATTGCTATTACGGAGTTCTGGAACTCTGCCGCCGCAACATTCATATCTTTAGTGTATATGGCAATGAGTTCACGCAATGCGTCTTTCATTCCGTTCTCAATGCTTATGTTGCGGTACTTGAAGATGTCCTCATATTTTTCCTTTATCATCTCATCGGACATTTGGTTGAAATCGACCCAAGTGTTCTCGACTATACGTGATGCTTCCTTCACTGGCTGTGCGAGGGTTTCCTTCAAGAGTTCGGAATCAACCTCGTTTATCTTCAAGTCAAGCGTGAGAGCGGCATCCCAACCAGCCTCCGTGTCCTTCAGCATCTGCTTCTGCAACTCGTACATATTCTTCATTGCAGCCTTCATCTTTGTATCCATATCCCTCTGCTGGTCGAATGTGAGACGGGAGAGTTCAAGGTTCATATCAGATTCGAGCCGTGTTTTTTGTTCTAACAACGCCTTCCTTGCCTTGATGGTGAGGTTTTCCTCTGTTTTCAAACGCTCTTTGAGTGCGTCAATCTGCTTCTGATAACCAAGTTTGGTCTCCGCATATTCCCTATCGTAGAGGTTGCGCAGACCCTTGATGAGCATATCGTGCAGTTCGGCTTGTGCGGCAAGTTCTGTCTTGCGAGCCTGCTTTGCTGCTTGTGCGGCCTGCTTTGCGGCCTGCTTGCGCTCGTCCTCCCTGCGCTTCTGTTCCGCTGCTTCCTGCTCGTTGAATGCGGACATCTGTGAACGCATACGCCTTGTGGCTTGAGTGAATTCGGTCTCCGCCTCGATTACGGCGACACGAAGCTCGGTTATCTCGTTCTTCATATCGTCGTTCAGTTCCTCAAAAGCCTCCTCCGTCATTTCGGAATAGCCGATTTCAAGGGCATACTCCCTTTCCTTGATACGCAGACGTTCCTCCGCAAGTGCCTTTTTCTCCTCCAATTCAGTCTTTTCCAAGTCAATGGCCTGCTTCAAGAACCCACGCCTTTGTTCTACGGTGTATTTGTCCGATTCTCTTGATTTGGCCTTCAGTTCCTCAATCTCACCCTGCCTTTTGGCCGAACTGATTGCGTAAGACCTTTCGGCATCCTCAAGTCTTTCCGTTGAATCAATCACATCATTGTTGGCATCCACATATTCCTTTAGGCCAGGAATCAGACTCATAATTGCGTTGCCCACCTTGGTCAGCGCATCCATAACCGCTGTTATGGCCTTTGACAACAATTGGAACACCTTTTCCAGCAGCTGCAATGGCGGTTTCAGCAAAGCCATAGATTTTTTCACGGCAGTCATAGCCGCATCGTTCTTCTTGAACGAATCGACCAGTTTCATAACGACCAAGGCTATGGCCGAAATGATTGCCACAATAGGGATTTTCATCAGAGCCTTCAACGATGCGCCGAAAGCCTTTACACCAGCGATGCCCTGCTTGAACGCACCGCCGAGGGTGACAGTTCCGTTTGAAAGACCCTTGAACGCAGCCGTTACCTTGCTGATGGGAAGGCCAGTGAGAGCGTCGGCGTAATGGCCTACTGAACGAGACCAGTCACGCTGTTTCTCCTCAAGACCTCCGAGCGTGTCGCTCAACTCTTGGATATGGTCTAACAAAGCAGTTCCTTGTGCCGAATCACGTTCCGCTGCCGAAAGGTTCTCATATTCCTGCCGTGCAAGTTTCAACTGCGCACGCAAAGCGTTGATGCTGTCGCCGTTGGACTGCATCTGTTTAAGTTCCTCACGGAGAACTTTCTCATTGGCCTTGACAGACTGTTGCAGGTCTTTGTAAACAGCGGACAATTTGATGTAGGTCTCGCTGTTCTGCATACCCTGCTGCTCCAAACCTTGCATTGTTTTCTGAAGGTTGGCTATCTTGGTGTTTAGGTCTTGTATATTTTTTACGGCATCACCAGAAAGCAGTTTGAAATCCACAACCACGGATTTCTGCCCTTGTGTGCCCATTCCAGAACTTGCCATATAATAAGTGATATTGTTTTACAGACTATTTATAAGAACAGATTGTCGTTCACGTAAGTGATGAGGTAGTTTTCAAGGATGTCGTTGAGTTTCGGCCTCATCTCGTCAAGAGCAGAGCCAACCACATCGACTGGATTATTCTCACGGAAACGCTTTGAACCATATCTCCTTATGTTTGAGGCTATTGCGTAACCGAACTGGCGTGCATCCTTGAACTGGCTCGGAACGGCCACACCTTTGTCCTCAACCCACTGCGCTAAAATGTCACCGAATCTGTATGGGACTTTGCCAGCCTTCCTTCCCTTTTCGGCATAGAAGAAGTATGGGTCGGCCAGAACTTGTATGTGCGTTCCGTCTGCATCGTCAGTTATGGTGTATTCAAGGCTGTTTGACAAGTTTCCAGAGGCGTTTATGCCTTGGTTGTGCATCTCAACACGGATTCTGTTCACAAAAGCATTGCACCAATCGTTGAGTTCCTGCAATGTTATCTGGTCTGAAATAAGTCTCATTTCTTCTTTTTCATTTTCTTCTCAAATTCCTCGTGCAGTTTGCGCTGGTAGAGTGCGTTTGCCGCATCTGACTGGAACACGGTAAGCCATTCGGAAACGGTCTTTTGCTCGGCCTCGTCAAACGACTTCAAGTTGAAGAACCGAACACAGTCGGTAAGCATACGTTGAGCCATTGACGGATAGACTATCCCGTGGCTCGCCCGCTTCTCCTCGTTGGTCTGCTTGTAGTCGTACATTTTCAAAAAGTTTGCAAGCTGCTCGACTTCTTTCTTGTATTGTTTCACACGGCCTACGGCAACAAGTATTCGTTTGTGTTTGAGTAACAATGATATGAACTCGGCTTCATCCTCAAGTATCTCCGCAAACTGCTTTATTTTCATTGAAAATATGCTTGTTTCCAGAGGGTGTTCTGGAACTGCATCCAGCAAACGCTTGAATGAATCCTCGTTCAAAAGCGGAAGTATGTCCTTTGTTTTTGTGCGTTTCGTAATCTTGATATCCATAAACTATTTATATGGAAAAAGAAACCGCCCAAATGGTTTGAGCGGTCAGAAATTGAAAAACATAAAAATTATGGACAATACACACACGAATAACCGAGTGTAATTTATTTATATCGGTAAATTCACCGATAAATGCCGTTTATCGGTAGATTCACCTATAAGCAGACTCCCTGCTTGTCTGTGAGCTTCATCTGGATTGAATAGCCGCAAACGTTGGTGTCAAACTTCCCGTATGCTGTTACGGCCTTAACATCCGAAACAATCCATCCGTGCTCGTCAAGAACGAGCGATATGAACTCGTCGCATATAGGCTCAATGCTGTCGAGAACCTGCTGTATGACCTCGCCCTTTGCGTTGAGGTCGTATCTGTCGCAGAAGAATATCTCCACATCAACGCTTTTTTTCTTGAAAGCGGTGACATCCATAGTCCAGCCGTTCAGCATATAGAGTATGGCGGCTGGTGTCGCCTTTCTGTCAAGGCGCACGTTTGAATCAAATGCGTTGGCGTGTATCACGGTCTTGAGCATCGGGTCAGAACCAGATGCCAGCGTATTCAGTATTTCAAGAATTTTGTCAGTTATCTGCATAATTATTCCGTTACATCAATTATTCTAACTTGGTTGAACTTGTAGTGGTAGGTTTCCGATTCAACACCGTCCCTTCTCATAGTCACTTTGATATGTGCATAACCATCAACATCAGTCCAAGGGTCGTTCCTTGTGTAGTTGTAAAGGCTGTTTGCTCCGCTTCCAGAAACATAAGAGCCAGCAGTCCAGTTGGTGACGTAGTTTTGCACCATTGAATATCCGTAGTCCACTTTCCATTCAAGGTTTTCAACACCATAAGCCAGCATATTTATGTTGCTCATTGTGCTGCTTACATTTGCGTCAATGTGTCCAGTAACAGTTGGTGTCGGGAATATGCCGTTGTTTGTTATATTGCAGTCATCCCAAGATGTGTAGCCGCATTCCTCCCAGTTGTTGCAGTCGGAACAGTCTGTTCCCCCACCACCGCAGTTGCCGTTCACAGCGCAATCGCATTCTTCATAGGATGAATATCCGCATTCCTCCCAGTTGGCGCAGTCGTTGCAGTCCACACAGTTACCGTTCACTTGGCAATCGCAATCCTCGTAGGATTCATAACCGAGATTTTCCCAGTCCGAACAATCAACTGGTTCTACTGGGCTGTAGTCGTGCTCGCCGATATAGTTTATCTGTTTCACTTTGTTTCCGTTAAGATAGAGCTCGTACATATTGAGGTTTTGTTTTAATTAGAAAAATAGCATTTAGGTTCGCTGTTTGTATATCCGCTTTTCGTTCCTATCACTTTGATATTTGTGTAATATGTTGATGTTGAATAGCCAGACATTGTATATGTCCAAGTGCTGTCGTTTCCAGTTCCAGTTCCAGTTGCGGCATATGAACTTGTTGTTGGTGCATTGATATATGAACAAGCCACATAAGTAGAACCATATTGCGATGATATACGGTTAAGATAATACTTCACACCGCTGACACCAGCAGTCTTTATTGTATAGACTGGATATCCGCTGCTGTTTTCTTTCATTGTTATTGTTGGCGTAGGCAGTTTCAACTGGACATAAGTGGCAGTATAGCTTGTCTGTGCGCTGTCAATCATACCGCTCTTTGTGGCATAAGCCTTGTAAGTCGTGGTCACCGAAATGGTTATTGCGCTTGAATAGGTCTGCCAAGTGCTTCCTCCGTTGGTGGAATACCTTATCGTAGCACCAGAGGTTGAGCAGGTCATTGTGACCACATTGTTCGTGCAGCTTACAACTGGAGTTGCTACTTTCTGCATATAGGTTGCCGTGTAGGTTGTTATTCCGCTGTCAATCATACCGCTCTTTGTGGCATAAGCCTTGTAAGTAGTGGTCGCTGAAATGGTTATCGAGGTTGAATAATTTGACCACGAACTGCCTCCATCGGTGGAATACCTTATCGTAGCACCAGAGGTTGAGCAGGTCATTGTGACCACATTGTTCGTGCAGCTTACAACTGGGGTTGCGACGATATATGCGGTGTCAGCCCACATCGTGTTTCCGTTATGTCTGATTTCCTTTACCCTCATACAAAATGTTTATCTATTTATATGTTTGTAACAGTCCAGTTGTATGGGATGTAGTGAGCGTTTGTTGTATTTCCGCTTGCATTCTTTGTGGAAGGCAACGAGGATGGTTTGTAAAACGTTCCAGTGGATTTAGTGCCGTATGTCCACTGCTTTGTATATGCGCCGCTGTTCCAAGATGTGAAATGCACCTTTATTGTGTTAAGTTTTGAGCATCCTCTGAACATATATGCAAGTGAGCCGTTATCTATATTGCCATCACCGTTATTCAAAGTTGTGGCTTTTATCTCTGGGGCATTGACAAGCGATGTGCATCCGTTGAACATAAGTTTATATGACCCAAGATAGAGCGTGGTCGCATTAAGTTGCATATTAACAGTTGTCAATGAAGTGCATTCATTGAACATATTGGCGCAGTGCAAATTAGTACCGCTCGTAAATGAACCTATTGTTATTGTAGGAGTTGAAATGAGTGCTGTGCAACCATTGAACATCTGATTAAATCCTCTACCACCTATTGTCAATGCACTTGATGTTATGGTTGGCGGGGTTGTCAATGATGTGCAACCATTGAACATCTGCTCATAAGCACTATCTGGTATTGCGGTAGCATTCAGTTTTATATTGGAAGCACTTGTCAATGATGTGCAACCATTGAACATCATACAACACGCATACGTTCCACTCATTGAAGAAATTGTCAATGATGGCGCAGTAGTCAATGTGGTACAACCATTAAAAGTTCCCCTTAAAGCATTAGCACCAAGACTTAACACACTTTGTGAAAAAATAGGAGTTTTTGTTAATGACGTACAGTTTAAGAATGTTGCCCAGAAAGCATTGTTTGGGATGTTTGTTGCTGTTATATTGATGTTAGAAGCATCAGTCAATGAAGAGCAATTCTTAAAAGTGTCATTGCAATTACCACTGCCAATTAATGTAGATATTACAATAGAAGGTGCGGTTGTCATATTGCTACATCCTTCAAACATTTGAACTAATGCACCTCCATTTAATGTCATCGACGTTTCTCCAAATGATGGTGCTGACAACAAAGTTGTCATATTCAAAAAGAATTTTCTGAAACAATTTGTTGGTATTGCGCCAGTTCTACCAACACTATCAACAATGGTCATAATGTTACCACTTGCGTTGATATTTTTTGTTGATGATAATGTATAGAAGTCACTTCCACCATAACAAATACCATTAGCATTTGTCCCCCTCAAATACACCTTGCCGTTTGCTGGGATAGTGTATGTGCGGACATTGTTGGTTTCAGTCCAAGTAGTCCAATTCACCTTGTCAGTTGAGTATTCAAGTGAAAGTGCGTAAGCATTTCCAGTATCGGTTTTTGTCAGCGTAAGCGTATTGGAAGAACCGCTTGCGTCGGTGAAACACAAGTAGTCAATGTAGTACGGGTCAAGATAGATTGTCCCGTTGTTGTTGTTCTTGATTTCCTTTACCCTCAACATATCGGTTATTGTCTTATGAACATTTCATAATTCACCATAGAATTGTCCTCAAGGACAAATTGCAGTTCAACGGTTGTGTTAGACGGGAAGCTGCCCTGTATTCCCATTGCTCCTTGGTAGCCCTGCAAGCCACGTTCTCCCGTGAAGCCCTGCAAGCCCATAGTTCCTTGAGCACCGTCTTGGCCGTTCTGACCATCAGCACCGTTTGCTCCTTGATAGCCTTGGTAGCCCTGCAAGCCCTGCTCGCCAGTAAATCCCTGCAAACCCATAGTTCCTTGAGCACCGTCTTGGCCGTTCTGGCCATCAGCACCATTAGCTCCTTGATAGCCTTGGTAGCCCTGCAAGCCCTGCTCGCCAGTAAATCCCTGCAAGCCCATAGTTCCTTGAGCTCCATCTTTACCATTCTGGCCATCAGCACCATTAGCTCCTTGATAGCCTTGATAGCCCTGCAAGCCACGTTCGCCTTGAAGTCCTTGGATTCCTTGAGTTCCGACAGCACCCTGCAACATTTCGTCGATTTCCTCCTTTGTATAGTAATCGCTCAAGTCTCCGCCTGCGCCTGCCGTTCCCTGTATGCCCATTGCGCCTTGGTAGCCTTGAAGCCCCATAGTTCCTTGAGCACCGTCTTGACCATTCTGACCATCAGCACCATTAGCACCTTGATAGCCTTGGTAGCCCTGCAAGCCCTGCAAGCCCATAGTTCCTTGAGCTCCGTCTTGGCCGTTCTGACCTGCTGCGCCTTGATAGCCTTGATAGCCTTGAATGCTGTCCACACCTTGAAGCATTGCATCAATCTGGTCTTTGGTGTAATAGTTACTCATATCTCCGCCTCCAGTGTTCATTGGTATTGGAAAAATTCTCGTATTTGAACTCATATTATTTAATTATTTCGTTTGTTTCTTTATTTATAAGAGTCATTTTTCTTCGGTTTTTATTATGTCTTCTTATAGACAATTAAAAACGAGACATTATGATTGATGAAAAACAAGTTAGGCGTTACTGCCGAGAGGATTTAAGCCTCATTGAAAACTACTACGAGGCTGTAAGAAGCGAAGAACCTTACCAATGTCACCACCGCTACGAACTGAACGACGGGCTTGTTCTTTCGGTGAACGATTTGAAGAATATGGGGCTGTACTACAAAAGGCCAGCAAGCGAACTTATTTTTCTAAAAAGGATTGACCACTATCGCCTGCATACAAAAGGAAGTGCTCATCCATTCTACGGAAAACATTGTTCTGAAGAGACAAAGAAAAAAATAAGGAAAGCCACATCTGAAGAAAAAAACCACAACGCAAAACCAGTCCTTCAAATAAACAAAGAAACTGGTGAAGTTATGGCTGAATTTAAATGCATAGTTGCAGCAGCAAAAACTGTAAAAACTCACAAAAATAATATCAGTGCCTGCTTGTGTAACAGACAAAAAACAGCAGGCGGATTCTGTTGGAAATACGCCTGCTGATTTAGTTAATCAATCAAGTCTATTCGTTATTTTCTTGATTTTCGGCCTCGACCGTGAATGTTCCAGTAATGGTGTAAATCTGGCCGTCTGCGCTTACAACAAGGTTGTAGCTGTAAGTTCCTGCTTCTGAAGGAACACATTCAAGTTCGCCAAGTTCAGTCGTATAATTGCCGTCATATTCAGTTTCAGTTCCAGTTATTTCGCCACACAAAAAAGATTCTGTTGTCGCTGTGTTTTCACCGACAGTGCAGGTTGCCGTAAGAGTATGAATCTCGAAATTCGAGTAAAGACAAAAATAAGCAAAACCGTTCATAACAATAGGATTCGGATTATAATCCAAAAAACCAGCCGCATCAAGAACATCTTGTGTGGCTAACTTTAAGAAATCCGTTTCTGGCTCTTGTTCTGCTGATGGAAGTCCAGCGGGAAACGGAACGCCAGCCTTGGCATAGATTTCGTGTACTGCGTTTCCCTTTGCGATATAGTTAAAAGGTAATCTCATAGTTTATTTATTTTCTAAATTTTCTTGAATTTCAGTCTGTTCCTCCGCAACTTCTTCTGTTTCTGTCGTTTGCTCTGGAACAGAATCTTTTTCCTCAAAAGAAGGCACTTCTTCTTCACACGGCATTTCCTCGTAATATCCGACTGGGTGCTTTTTTACGAACTCACGGATAATCTCAATGGCAGTCTGGCCGTTGATGAGATGGCCGTTGAACACTTGGCTTCGTTCCAACAAGTAACGGTAACACTTGTTTTCGTTGAAGTCCGACTGGTCGGCAGCATTGTCTATCAACCCAAGCTCCTCCTTGATTATGTTCAGATAGTCACGCCTGCACTTTCCGCAGGTGGTTTTCTTGAAAGGTATTCCCAAAAACCTCAAGCCCTCATAGATTGTGTTTATGTTGGCTGGTGTCGGATTGTCAATACCCTTAATGATTTCTATAAGTTGTTCTCTATTTTCAATCATATATTATTTATATGAACAAAAAAACCCGCTCGGAAACCAAGCGGGTCAAAAAAAGACCGTATGAAAATACGTTGCGATAGAAATATAAAACAACTATCCAACACTCTATAATATAATAAAAATTCTGAAAAAATATTCAATCTACAGTTTTTTACAAGACTAAAGTGGATAATTCCCTTATGTATATAATTTAAAAAACCCGCTCGGAAACCAAGCGGGTCAAAAAAAGACCGTATGAAAATACAAAACACGTTATGAAGATTTAGTCAGTGCAAGTGCATTTGAGAGCTGCAATAGCAGTATCAGTTGCGCTTTCGGAAGTAGTGTAGAAGAACAGTCCAGATTTAGGAGCGTTTTCTTCGGTTAAGGTAACAACCCAAGCGGATTCGTTATCCCCCCAAACCTCTCTCGTCAAACCAGTGCATTTCAAGCCCTTGGAAAGACCGTAGATTTGGTATTTGTTGTCACCGTTTGTGTGAACATAGTCGTTCTGCATAATCACGACAAATTTGCCGTTGAGCAGTTTGTCAATTACATTCTCCGAGATTTCAGGTCCGTTGTCAACGACGGCCAGCTGAACCGTATTGGTGACTCTGTTGCCGTAAGTTCCTTCTGCGAACTCGGTCTGTGAACCTTCAAAAGGTCTGTTTCCGAGCTGCTGAACAGAATAGAAACATTTGTTGTCATCTGAACCAGTGCCAGCCTTCATAGTGATACCATTGACGATTGAGGGGTTGGTCTGGTCGTAGGTAACGGATGCGATATCAGAGTAGTTTGCAAGAAGAGCCTCGGCATTGACACCTGCGAACAAAGGATTGGCGCAGTCAGCGGCAATGCAGTTTGTTATAAGTTTTTCGCAAAGATTCATATCGTAAAAAATTATTTTTCGTTGTTAAAAATGGATGGTGCTTGTGTTCCAGCACCATCCGATTTGTGTTGTTATTCGGCTTTCAAAACAGCAGTTGATTTGAGGCCGTTGATACCGCCGCCAGCGACGCATTCGTAACGCCAAACGTCGATGTTCTTGTAACCTTCGTGCCAAGTGTAGAGCACTGGGTTGAGGATGTTCTCGCCAACGAGGTAGTATTCGCTCGGAATCATAGCCACAGCCTTGTAGTTTGAACCCAAGAGGTCAGTAGTAATAATTCTTGTAGCACCGATTTGTTCGGCAACCTGCTCAACGCTCATATAAACTGGGGTTGAAGTTTCGGAGGCTTGAACACGTGCGAGTGTGCGCAAATCAGCCTTGCTCATAAACACAAGCACATCCTTGTTGTTGTCGTTGTGGATGTTATCAACCATAGCACGCATATCATCAACGAGGAAACCGTTGGCGGTAACAGTTGAAACAGTTGTGTAGTTGTCGGTAGAAGTCTTGGCAATGGCCTCAAACTTGTTGATTTTGTAGTCGGAATCGTTTGCACGTCCGTCGCCAACCAAGATAGCCCTCTTGATTTCATAGAGGATTTGGTCAACCAGTTCGCCAATCACATAATTGATGAGAGCCTCATCGCTATCCCATTGGGTTTTGAGGTCGATTTCTTGGATTTTGTAAATGAATTGGGCTTCCAGAAGTTTAGCAGCCACGTTGATGGTCTGTGAAACTTTGGTGTCGCCTTTCTTCCAACCTTTAGCACGGCTGTTCTCTGCATTCTGGTCGCTGGTGTTGTAACGGCAGTAGAATCGTTTTGCACCAGTGTCGTTGAGGTCTTTCAACCAATCCGCATTTCTGTCCCAAATGTCGGTAATCATACCCTTGACGGCTTCGGGAACGAAAGCGGCCTCTGAACCAGAGGCGATGGTGATGCCGTTTGCTGATAATTTGCCGTTCCAGTTCAGACGGAATTCGTCTGCCGTTCTTGAGTTACGAATCGCTTCGGCGAAGTCGTGAACGGAATTTTTTGATTTAAGATAGTTTTCTGTAGGCATAGGTTCTAAATTTTCTTTCTTGTCTTGGTTGATTTTTTCCTGCACGGCAGTAAGACCTTGTTGGAGGTTATCAACCGTTTCTTTCAAAGCGTCGATGGCCTCTTGAGCGTTTTCGTCAGACAAAGCATCAACCGCTTCGATGGTGGCATTGAGGTCGGCCACAGCGTCCTCTACGAGTTTGCGGTCTTCCTCGCTCAATGAATTGGAGGCAAGCAATTTCTTGTTCTGCTCCAACAGAGAGTTCAAATATTTCTTAAAAACTTTTTTCATATGAACTATATATTTTAGGTTTCAATAATTTATTTATATCGTCTGTTTTTGGCCGTATTATTTTTTATCTTAAAATAAAGTAGTAGGGGTTTAACTTCTTGGGTTGCTGCAACTTGCAAGCCTCAACATAATTCTTTATTGAAAATTCGCTGTTATAGTCGGCTGGCACGCTCACTACGGCAATTGCAGTAAGAAGGAAATTCTTGCAGTAGTAGGTGTTGTCCTCGTTGGTAACAATGTCGTTGTAATCGACAAATCCCTCGGTTGAGAAACTCTTTATGTCGCCGCCCTTGACCATAGGAATAAGGGTGTCACGGCAGAAGGCCACATCCTTGTTCAGATGAGCCTCGCAACACAGAGCGTTATCCGTAACATAAAGTTTGTCCACACCGCCTATGAGCATTTTACTGTCGTGGTTGTAGTTCAACGCTGGTGTGAGTTTTCCAGCATTGTACAGAGTGAAGAAACTGTCAAACGATTTCTCGTCCACAATCTCGCCGTTGAGGTTGGCAGAGCCGAAATGTGCGGCAGTTCCCAATATCTTCAGAGACGAATCCTCCTCTATTGCGTTTGTTATATGGAGGTTCTGGTTGTTGAAATATATTTTCCTATTCATTTTACTCATTATTTTCTAAACTTCTTTGTAGTCCTGCTTCAAGTCTGAAAAGACCTTTTCAAGCTCATCGTCCACATCAACGCCCGCCTCACGCAGCTTTATCAGCGTGTCAATGTATGCTGTGCGCTCGGAACACCTTTCGCTTATGGTCTTGTCAAGGCCAGCAACATTCGTTATGCGATAGTTGATTGTGCTCTGGGGGATGAACTCTGGACTTGCCGTCAGCAGTGAACGGGAAATCTTCAAAAGGCATTCGGCATACTTGCGTATGGTGTTCTCATAGAAATACAGCCGTGCCGATGCCATATTGTCGTATGTGGTGTTGCCTATAACAAGGTCAATCGGGACTTCAAAATAGTTGAGCAGAGCCTTGAACTGGGAAAGTATGTTGTCCCTCAACTCAAGGTCCTTAATCTGCAAGTCTATCTTGTCCACCTTCAATTCCTGCTGGCTCAAAAAGTATTTGAGCTGGTCTTCACCCCATCCGTATTTCTTTGACATCATTTCAGCCAAATCCTGCTTGAACTGCGGGTTGGCTGGAATTGAGTTTCCGCTTATGATTGGCAGAACGCCCATTGTGCCGCAGCTTTCGCTCATAGTGTTGGCCAGAGTGTCAAGCATATCGAGCAGAGGCTTCACCAGCAGCATAAGGCTCTTTCTCTTTGTCTGGTAGAGAGGGGAGTACAACACGACCGCATTGTGGTTTATCACAGCACCGTACTGGTCTGTGCGTATCTCGTTCTGCTTCGGCAACCAGTATTCGTTCTTCCTGCCATAGAACACGCACATATACCCGTTCCATAGCATCTGGTCAATCAGAAGCGTTGCGTTTGAATCAACGAAGTCGCATATCCCACGGGCAACAATGTTGTTCTTGTTCTGGCCGCAGGTCTCAAAACTGACATTGCTTATTCCAGAGTAAAGCTGGTTGAGGCACATATTGAGGTATATCTGACCGAAAGGCTTGAAACCCTTTTTCTTCGGGTTGAGGTAGTCCCAGCCCCAGCCGAGCATAATGGGGTTGTGCGTCACATCGTTAATCTGTACGGCGTTCTCTACCTTCTTCTTGCTAAAAAGTCCCATATTTGGCTTATTCTATTTCTTTATTATCTTTGTCGTTCAAAGTGACTGTTGTTTGTCCTTTGCTTATTGAAACACCTCGTCCTTTCTCAATGCCCTCAATCACAACCCCAAGTGACGAGAATGCGAACAGTTCACCAGTTGCTGCGAGAACGGAAGGGTCGACTGCCCCTTGTGGCGGCAATATGAAACTGACTACGATAAGCACTATCGAAATTGACAGCGTTACCCAGAATGCAGCCTTGTTCACTTGACCGAACCAGCGTTTGAACCATCCGTTGTTCTCCTTTTTTTGTTTTGTTGGTGCTTGCTTCATTTTCACTTAAAATATTACAATTCAAATCAATTCACTGAATATCATATTGTTATATGATTTCGGTATTTCGATTTGCAAAAATTCGAGAACCTCACGGACGAAAACCATACCAATCTCCCAATGGTGCTTGGCCACTGCGAGCAGGTCTTCCCTTGAAGGGTTCTCGGATTCGTCTGAATCCTTCACAACCGAAGTGTAGCGTGTAATCCTTGTGTTGTCGTATGCGAGGTAGGCGAACACAAGATGGCTTATTGCGAGTTCAAGGCCAGCGACCTCATCCGTCCCGTTTACAATATCGTCGTACTGGTGCGTGGTGTCCGAAACTATGTCGGAATACAGTTCGCTTCCGAGCATAGGCTTTACATAGAACTGCTCCACAGTCCTGCAAGCATATTCAATCTCCCTCTCGCTTATGTCGCTTGAAATCGGAAGGCCGCTGTCAATGATATATTGTGCTGAACAAATCATAGTGCATTATTTATAGATTATTTATAACCACTCTTTTTGTCCCGTTTTTTTATTATATGATATAAAGAGACGTTATGATTAACACAGAGAAAGCAAGAAAATACTGCCGAGAGGATTTAAGCCTAATTGAGAATTACAAAAAGGCAAAAGAAGACAACAATGAAATGTGGGATTGCCACCACAGACTTGAAACAGATAAAGGCATTTCAAGAAATGAACTTATAGCAAGTTCTATGTACTACAATAGGCCAGCATCCGAACTGATTTTTATGAGAAGAAGCGACCATAAAAGATTGCATAAAATAGGTGCGAACAACCCAAAGCATTGGCTCGGAAAATATGGTGTTGAACATAACCGCTCAAAGTCAGTAATACAACTAACGAAATACGGCGATTTTGTTAAAAAATGGAACTGCGCCCGTGATGCTGAACGAGAGCTCGGCATATTATACCAGTCAATATACAAATGTTGCCGTGGAATATGCAACTCTGCTGGCGGTTTTCACTGGGTTTACGCTACAGACTACCGCAGAACCATATCCGACATCAAGCCGCTATTCTAAATCAAATTGTATGTCATAACGGCATAACGAACACACGACACCAAGTGGTTGGCATATTTTTCAACCTCCTTACCGTCATCTTTCAACTCGTGTTCACTCATCTCGTTTCGCAAGTTCACACTTGATTCAGTCAATATTATTTTGTCAAAGTTGGTAATTTTCTTGAGTCCTTCCAGAACAGAACCCTTTTTCACATTGAAGCAATAAAACCCGTGTGATATACCTTCTTCAGTCCATTGTCCGTCACAAGCTGAAACAAGGTTGTGAATACGAGCCTTTCCGTTTCCACCGTAATCACAAGCCAGAGGAACATACTCGTTTATGCCGAGGTCACGAAGCCTGCGTGCAAGGTTTATATCCTTCTGGCATTCCATATTGTCATAGATATATTCCTTGCAGTACAGACAGTTGTTCCATACCTTAACGCCAGCCATAGCGGTCTGGTCACGGCTCTCTTGAAATCCGAAATCTATTGCGTGGCATTCTGGAGAATCTATATGTTCGTATTCCTCATCGGTGCAGGTGTATAATATCGGGAATGTCTTGCCGCCCATATCAGCGTCTATTCCCTTATAGAACACATTGTAATTGTATATGTCAAACGGTGTGGCCGTCGGTTTCATTGCCCTTTCTTTAATGGCTTCAAACTCGTCAATCTGCTGTGGAGTCAGATAGTCATTGTCCTTCCAAGTAGTACGCAATCTGTTCGTACCGTCCTTTGACACGAACTTCTCAATCCAGCTGTTCTTTGTGGTCGGGTTGTAGTTTAGGATTATCTGGCGTGTGATACCTTGCACGAGCGTACTGAACGACTTTTCGTCAAGGTTGATGGCCTCGTTCAAAAACAATATGTCGGCCTTCTGGCCAACGCACTTCGTGTATTCGTCAAAACTTTTGAACTGGAACATAGTGCCGTTTGAGAGCTGGTAGTGGTGGCCGAGAAGAACAGAGCCTTGTACTGGAAATCCGAGGCAGTCTTGGAAGTCTTGTATGGTAGCGAGTAACTGGCTGTTGCTCGCAGCAGCAATCATAATGTTTAGTTTCTCCGCACTTCCGAGAAACCACAGCCAGCGGAGCGTGCTGTATGTCTTTCCAGAACGACGGCCTCCGACAAGTATGACATAACGCTCATTGTGAGTGTTCACGAAAAACCTCAAATATGTCTTTGAGATACCAAGTGTGTTTCCCATAAAAAATATTTTCAAACACACTATTTATCAAAGGAAAAAAGCTGTATCTTTGCAGCCAAAATATGCTCTTTGAATGTTTGATGGTGTTGGTGAAAAGTTTTCAAGTGGAGATTATCAAACAGACCAAAACCTTTTATTCACAACAACTTAAATAGTCTTTGCACTATTTTTGCAAAAAAGAAGGCATTGGTTTTCGGGGTGTTTCCTACTTCATAAGTGCTTGATAATCAGATATGACTTGTTTTCGGATTTTGTGATAATTTCGCATAAACAATAATTTTGGTATGGTGTTTTGCGAAAAATTATCAGTCGTTTTTCACACTTTTCTGCGTTTTTTATTATATAGTTCTAAACGGACTTATGAAACACAGAGGATATCTTATCATCACACCAGAGAAGGATGTTTACGGGGGAATCACCACACTCGAACTGAACAAGCGTTGGAACTATGGCAACGGCTACGTATCAACGCCCACGCTCGGAGACAGCATAAGGCTTAACGGCTGGGATGCTATGAGGGCGTTTGAGGTGTTCAGCAGCGAGAGCAAGACCGAGACCGAAATGGCTATGCGTGGCATACAAGACCTCGCAGGAGGCCATTGGATTGGAAAGAAATACAAGGTTCTCCCGACACCGCCAGACAAGACAGCTGAAGAATTGTTCGGGTTCACACCGTCAAAGAGCATTATTGTAAAGGAAACGGTAACACCTTTAAATAATGCAAAAATGAAACAGAAACAGACAAAGAAGATGCAGCCTATGGCTGTTAGGACAGCGGCTGGCGTAAAATGCGAGCTCACGCTGGACACGAGGTATCTGCGCCAAGACGGTCAGTACCCAGTAACAATCAGAATGTACCAGAACGGCAAGTACAAGTATTTGCAGACTGGCTACTCATCAACACCGACAACATTCCCGTCGTTCACACCAGCGGAAGAGGACGTACTGATGAAACGCTTTGATTCGGTATGCTCCGAGCTGACACAGCAGCTCACCCGAAACGGGATAACTGACATAATGTCAGTGGGTGCTGAAACCAGACGAACAAGCACTCTTGAGGACGTTATGGCGGCAAAAAGGGATATGATGGACACGCAGGCCACACGCAACAACTACACCAGCACACTGAAGATACTGGCCAAGATATACCCAAACGGCTTGCCGTGCGAGCGTATCAGCAGCGTTACGGTCGGCAGGGTGCTTGACTGGCTCAACACAAACGGGTACAGCCCAGCCTCGTCAAACATCTACCTATCGGCTATCAAGGCCAGCATAAACTACGGCATATACAAGGGCTGGGTAAAGCCAGAGCAGTACCCGTTCAAGAAGAACGCATACGAGGTGGACAAGGTTGTTATGCCGCAATCGCCAAAACGGGATGACCACTATCTTACACTTGACGAAATGCACAAGCTCTGGGCGCACTTCCAAGAAACCAAAAACCCGTACTTGGGTATGTTCTTGTTCTCTTATCTCAATGGCGGTATGAACATAGCTGATATGCTCAAACTGAAATTTGATGACTTCTATTTCAAAGAGGGCGGTTTCAGATTCCAGAGGGAAAAGACCAGAAAGAAAAACGCATTCAAGACGGCTGTGCCAGTTACCAAGTGGACGGACGAGCTTCTGCGAATTATGGAGATAGAACCGCAAAAAGACTGCTATGTTTTTGCGAAATTTTTGCAAATGGACAAAGACGATGCAAAGAACAAGGCCAATATCTCTACATATATCAACAAAACAATGTGGCGGTTGAGTGAAATGCTTTATTTGTCGAGAAAAGTGAGTATGACCTACGCCCGACATACATACTGCACAATAGCCACCAAAATCGGTGCGCCATACTCAATGATTGAGACCGCTATGGCTCATTCCCTCGGAGGGGTCAGCAGCCACTACATAGGCGGCTTTTCAATGGATGAAATGCGTCAATGGCACGAGAAACTGCTGTAAAACAAAAGGGCTGGTTCGTTTGAGCCAGCCCTTTCCACATTAAAACATTGAATTATGACACAGAATTTCACTTGCGGGATTGAATTGAAAGAGTACAGTTATATATAATAAAAATCTGACAAAATTATTCGGATTCTAATTCTTTTTTTATTGATTCAAGTGTTGCCGTAACATCAACGGTGTTGTCGCTGGTAATGTTGATGTCTTTCTTCTCGGTGTAGCCGCCACGGGTCTTTAAGTAGAACATAATCGCTTTCAAGTCGCCTTCCTTCAGTTTGTTGTAGAACTGGCTTTCAACGAATTCGGTGCATTTCTTCCTTGCGGCTTCCACTTCCTTGGCAAAAGCCTCATCGGTAAGCCATATTCTGTACTGGCTGTACGGAAGCCCCATTTCAGTGTAAGTCTTGTAGGCGTTGCCGTTATTCTCAAAGAGCCGTTTCAAAAAATCGGCCTTGGTAAAGTCTATTGGAATAGGTTTCTTTGACATAATCGTCTATATTGTATTTAATTTATTTATCTTGGGCGAAATCCCAAAAACAATTTGCCGCCCGTGTGCCTTTATGTATTGCTATACTGATACTTTCTTGCGTAAGACCTACGCTTACAGCTGCTGCGCTGACACTCTCGTGCTCGGCAATGAACTCACCATTTAGGCTCAACTGTATCACCTTTTTCTTTTCAATAGGTTTCCACGCAGCTTTCCTTTGTTTGACAAACGCCTTCGGCTTCTTTTTGCCTTTCTTTGCCTCGCTCATCTTCTTCTTCCATTCTTCCGTGAACGGGGGTCTGGTGCGGTCGTGCAGGCTTCTGTGGGCTGATTCCGTCAAGAATATGAGTTCTTCTGGTGGTCTGTGATAGTAAAGCCCCATTTCTCTCAATTCCGTCCTTGTCAAACCCTCATCTGTTTCTTTGCGGTGATGACAATGCCAAGTCCTTGTTTCGTCCTCTACTGCTTCACGGTAATTTTCAATGAGCGTGTAGTCTGTGCAGTAAAGTTTTGCGTGTGCTAAATTAATCATATAATCCTTTTGGATTATTTATAAGCCACGCAAAAACACAAAAAAAGCGGCCTATAAAGACCGCTTCTCTGTAGTTTTCAATCAAAGTAGGCGAGTCACCCCATAATCAGAATGACCGCCACGGAATATTCTAATACATAACCCTTACAATTGGTTTGGTTTGATAGGGCATCATTGTCAAAAAATAGTTGGCTGGATTGCCGTCACGGTGTCCTCTCTTGATGAAATAGCGCAATTTAATTGCAAGCTCTTCGGCAACTTTTACATCTTCGCAACTGAATGTGATTTCAGCCCAGCAACTTTCTGACAGTTCATAATATGTCACCCGCACTCTCGCTTCAACACCGTTCTCGTCTTTCAAGACAAATGTGCTGAACTTTCCATCAATGTCCTCGACTGGATTGCCGTCGTAGCAATAAGCAGCATCGTTCAAGCAGAGGTTGATGCCGCCGATTCCTTCGTAGCACTTGCACAGATGCAGAGCGATTGTTTGTGCGTAATTGGGTTCTGGAAATTCTTCTTTCTTCTTCATAATTTATGTAATTTTTAATGGTTAATATTATTGTTATTTTTATTTCGTTGCTCCAATATATATTCTTTCATACTGGTCTGCAATAGTTATCATTTTGTCTTCTTCTATGTTGCAGCCACAGTTCACCAGCCAAATGTCACCTTCCTCACCCAATGTGTCTGGACGATAAGTGCTCTGGCCGAAAGGCTTGAAAACGGTGTAATCGTCAATGCGTAACAGAGAATCCCATTCATAATAGGATGTATGCATTGTGTATTTTACGCAGGTGTTTTGCTTGTTGCAGGAGCAGAAGAATGCCGCAACCGCAAAGAATACCAATATTGTTTTTTTCATAATTTCTGTAATTTTTAATGGTTAATATTATTGTTCTTTAATTGTTGTCAGACTATTCTTCTGCAAAAAAACCACCGCCGACTTTATTCGGTGCTCCTTCAAGCGAGGTCAGTTTATTAAAACTGCAATAAAAACCCCCACCAACTTCATTCGGTGCGCCTTTGAGAGTGGTCAGTTTATTAAAACTGCAATAAAAACCCCCGCCGACTTTATTCGGTGCGCCTTCAAGCGAGGTCAGTTGATTGTAAAAGCAATAAAAATTTCCGCCAACTTTATTTGGTGCGCCTCCAAGGGTGGTAAGTATATTGTCATCGCAACGAAAATCCCCGCCGACTTCCTTCGGTGCTCCTTCAAGCGAGGTCAGTTTGTTTCTTTCGCAATAAAACCCCTTTCCAACTTCCTGCGGTGCTCCTTCAAGGGTGGTCAGTTCATTGTCATAGCAACAAAAATGCCCATTAACCTTCCCGAATCTTATTTTCAGTTTTCCATCAGCAACTATATCCTTTGATACTGCAACACCATCTTCGCAGTCATATTTCATTGTGACTGGATTCCAAACCAAGTCGTATTCTTTTATGAATCGCCTTGCGTTTTCATCAACAGAAGGTTCTTTAAATTTGGCAAGCCTTTCTTTCGTTACTGGCTGTATCTTCATAATTCTGTATGTTTAATGTGTTAATAATGGCAACACAATAACACTTGCGTATTCTCAACTTGACGCTGCAAAGATAAAACAAATTTCGATACGCTCGTCATAAAAATGAAAAAAGTTTTCAACAGAGTTATCAACAATGGATTTCGGGGCAAAAAAAGAAAGACGAAGCTCGTCAGCCCCGCCTTTCACGCATTTCATAACCGCCTTTTCAGCGGATACTAATTGTCAAGTTGAGCACACGCCAAACGATTATGAAAAGAAGCGTGCCATATCGTGCAATACGATATTATTGGCGGTGCAAAAATACAACTTTTTTGAATACGATTCACAAAGGCGGCTCAAATTTATATTTTGACAATATTTCCACATATTCACCGCCATAAGAAACTACGCCGAAAGCCTCCAAGCCAAAGCAATTCGCCACCTTGTTCACTGACATTATCTTTGTGAGCACGTATCTATAATCTGGCTCTGTTCGTAGAAATGTGAAAAATAGGGTGAAACCAGA
>JAEEGL016075771.1_pt1 | contig 32572 bp, 20 predicted proteins | sample 9134231 | NCBI WGS metagenome assembly JAEEGL01 (sample SAMN16246548, study PRJNA631951) | gut metagenome | biome: gut microbiome; feature: rumen; material: fiber-attached | host: Bos | place: Iran: Karaj | collected 2018-10
AAATCAAAAATACATATATTTCTTTTATCTTTTATTTTTTCATTTAATCCATAAGCAATAGCAGCTGCTGTTGGTTCATTTATAATTTTAATCACATTTAATCCTGCTATTCTTCCTGCATCTATTGTTGCTTGTCTTTGTGTGTTATTAAAATATGCAGGAACTGTTATTACTGCATCTTTTATTTTTGTATTTAAATAATCTTCTGCATATTCTTTTAATCTTTCTAATATCATTGCTGATATTTGTTCTGGATAAAATTTTTTTTCTTGTTTATTATATTCAACACATATTAATGGTTTATCCTTATTATCTTTTTCTAATTTAAATGGCCATAATTTCATATCTTCCTGAACTATTGGATCACTATAATTCCTTCCAATTAATCTTTTTACATCATATACTGTATTTTTATAATTCTTTGTTATTTGTTTTTTTGCTTCTTTACCAATTAATCTTCCATTATCTGTGAAAGATACAACTGATGGCATCGTTCTTTCTCCCATTTGATTTGGTATTATTTCTACATTTCCATTTCTATAGACTGCTACACATGAATATGTTGTACCAAGGTCAATTCCAATGTAGTAACTTGAAGGTTTTATTCCAACGCTTTTTTTTTCCATTTTATGAATTTAAGAAAATAGTTATATTTATTAATTTGTCTCTATTTTAATTCAATGAAAAAAATTTAATTAAAAATTTTTAAAAAAGATTTTTTTACATTTTTAAATATATAATTATAATAATACTTATAAATTGGAAAATATATAAATATAATATTAATTAAATTTCAAAATGTTATCAAGTAAAAAAAGAAGTAAATCAACTTCATTTTTCAATAATTATAGGAATAGATATTTAATCTCTTATATTTTTGATTTTTTGTTTCCAATAGAATATTTTAGAATAAGTATGAATAAAATTTTATTTAAAATACTCAAAGAAAGAAGTGATTTTCCAAAAAACAGTTTACAAAAATTAAAAAAAAATAAATCAAAAATTTTTTCACTTTTAAATGATATTTATTCATATTTTCAATCATTTGATAAAATTTCAATTAAAAAAGAAAGGAATTATATTATTAATTTCATTTTAAAAAATAATTTAAGAAATTCAATTACTTTTAATGAAATAACTTCATTAAGAAATGATTCACCTGAAGTTAAAAAATTATTTGTTTTGGATTTAATGAAATATATTCAATTTCACACAAAAATTAATGTGATACATATTATGAATTTTTCAATCGATAATAAGATAAATTTAATAGAACATTGTTTATGTAATATTGAGGAATTATATTTAGAAGAAGGAATTTCTAAAAATTTTTTAAAATTAATATTTGAAAAATTATTAATTCCAGATAAATTAAAGAAATTATCTATTTATTCAGGAATAAATAAAGAGAATATTAATTTATATGAGAATTTTTTATCTAAAACAAAACTTATGAATTGCATAATTTTTGGAACAAATATTCTATCTCCACAATTATTAAAAGTTATTTCTCAATCTTTATCCTTTGGTTCATCTTTGAAAATGATTCATTGTGATTTTAATAATACTAATAATGAAGAAATAGAAAATTTTATTGAAAATTTAGATAAAAGAGGAGTAATAAATGTTAATATAACAAAACCTAAAAATTCTCAATTTGATTTTATTTCAAAATTTTATCAAATATATTCTAAAGAAGAAAGTTTTATAAATAATATTGAATGTCAAAATGAAAATTTTAAAACAATTCCAATTAAATTAAATTATGAATTTGGAAATATTGCACTTGGATTTAAGCATAAAAATTTAACAATTATTTTAGAGAATAATATTGAATATTATATTAAAAACGGAAAATATTTTCTTAATACAGGAAACTATACTTTAGAAAATGATATTTTTAAACAATTCTATTATGAATATGTGATATTTCATTTAGATACAATCAAAAATAATACCAGCGAAATTAGTCTTCCAATATTATTTCAATTTTTATTATTTGAAGATAAGAATGATTTAAAATATATGATTATATATGCAACATATTTAACACTTATTACATATAATTTAGATAATTGTGTTAAATTTAACTATATAAAAGAAATTAAATTATGTATTAGAGGTTTATTCATCTCTAATAATGATTTTCTTTTAATTAAAGAAATTATTAGAATAACACCTTATGTTGAAAAATTAATCTTTGAAAATTGTTATTTTTATGATAAAAAAAATAATTTTATTTCAATAATGATTGGAGATAAAATATCAACACATAAAGAAATAGCAAAAAGTAAACTAAAAGAAATATATTTTAATGAATGTTACTTAAACATGGTTCCTATTTTAAAATCTGAAACTGAAAAGATAGAAGAAAAAATAAACAAACAAAAAAAAGGCAAAAAAAATTTAATTTCAATAAAATAATCTAATTATATATTAAAAACATTAAAAAAAATTAATCAAAAGAACAATAAATTAAATATAAAAAAAAGATTAAAAAACAGAAACAGCAAATTGAAAATAAAAATACAAAAAAAAATGGATTCAAATGATCCAAATTTTTATATATGTCCAAAATGTAATGAAAAAATGCCTCGTTTAAATAAAATGAGTCATATAAACAAAAAATGTCCTAAAAAAGAAGGAAATGAATCAGGAGTACCATTATTTCAAAAGTTACTAATTGAAATATTAAATAATGATGCATATAAAAGTCATCTAGAGAATTCAAAAAATTCAAATGAAAAAATATCAGAAATAAAAAACACAGAAATAGTGAGCAAATTAAGAGAAGAAAGTAATAAAATAAAAAAAGAAGATTTTGATAAAAGATTTTCTCAATCAATAAAAAATCCAGAAGAATTTAAAAAAGAAGTAGAAAAATCAGAAGAAGATAATATAGGATTAAATATGAGTTCAATGATAAGAGTAGTTAAAGCTACAGTTTTATTATCAAAATTACCTAGAGGACATATTGAAGATCCTGATAAATTACAACTTGGAGATAAATCTTGTTTTCTTTGTATGGAAAATTTTATAAAAGATGATAAAATTATTATTTTACCTTGTAACCATATTTTCCATGAAGATCATATTACTAATTTTCTAATGAAAAGATTATGTTGCCCTATATGCTCTTTTTTAGGACAACTTAATATTTTGATCAATGCAGAGTAAAGAAATATTAATTCTTATGTTTTTAAGTTCCTTTTTTTTCTTTGAGAATCCTTTTTTAGTTGTTATATTATAATTTTTTATATGTATTAAAATTAAAAAAAGGTTGTTTCTAAATTATTAATCATATTAAATAAAAAAATTAAAAAAAATATACTTATGATATCAAATGATAATTAATTATAGATTTATTTTAATTAATAAGTTTGATTTTCAACAATTAATTGTTTTAATAATAATATAATTATGAAAAAGAAAATAGGAATTGATTTAGGAGGAAGCAAATATTGTGTAGGAGTTTGGAGGAACAATAAAGTTGAAATAATTCCTAATAATTTAGGAGAAAGAATTACCCCATCTATTATAACTTTTAACAATTCTATTAAAATTGGAAATGAAGCAAAAAAATCTATAATAAAAAATGATAAAAACACAATTAATTATACTAAACAATTAATTGGGAAAAAATTTAGTGATCCAATAATTCAAAAAAATAAAAATTTATGGCCATTTAAATTAGAAAAAGATAATAATGATAAAATATTAATATGTGTTGAATATAATAAACAAGAAAAGAAGTTTCATCCAGAACAAATATTATCAATTATATTAAAAAATATAAAGGAAAATGCAGAAAATTTTTTAGGAGAAAAAGTAAAAGATGTTGTAATAACAGTTCCAATTTATTTTACTAAACTTCAAAAAGAAGCTATAGAAGAAGCATGTAAAATTGCAAGTTTAAATGTTAAAATAATTGATGAACCATATGCTGCTTTATTGGCTTATAATTTTTTTGAAAATAGAATAGAGAAAAGAAATATATGTGTTTTTGATATAGGAAGAAAATTAGATATTTCTATTCTTGAAATTAATAATAAAAAATATTCTGTTAAATCAATAAATTCTGATTTATTTCTTTTTAATGATGAGTTTGATACTTTATTAATAAATTATTGTATAAAAAAATTTGAAGAAGAAACAGATATTGATATTTCTAATAATAAAAAAGCCTTAAGGAAATTTAAATTGGAATTGGAAAATATTAAAATTCATTATTCTTCTTTCAAAGAAATAATAATAAATTTAGATTCATTTATTAATAATGAAGATTTTTACTTTGTATTATCAAGAGAAGATTTTGAAAATTCAAATAAAGATTTATTTGATAAATGTATAGAATGCCTAAAAAATACTTTATTGCAATCAAATTTACAAAAAAATGAAATAAAAGATTTAGTTCTTATTGGAGGTTTTTCAAGAATACCAAAAATACAAGAAGAGATAATACGTTTTTTTGATTCTCAAATAAATATATGGAAATCATTAAATCCAGATGAAGTAATTGCTATTGGTGCTGCAATTAAAGGACATATGATTGATGAAAGTGAAAGTTTATCATCATCTAATTCAAATTAAAAATAATTAAATAAACAGAAAGTATAAATTATTCAAATTAAAATTTATGAATTTATTTCAAATTAGGATTAGGATATTGATTAATATTATAAGGTTGATTATTAAAATCATTAGGTTGAATAGGATATTGTTGATAAACAATATTAGGTTGTAAACCTTCACCTCCTTGATACCCAAAGTTACCTGTTTCCCCATTATTATTAAAACCAGGTTGAAATCCCATATTATTATAATTAGGTTGAATTTGTTGTTGATTCCCCATATTATTATTAAATCCAGGTTGATTTCCCATATTATTATAATTAGGTTGAATTTGTTGTTGATTCCCCATATTATTATTAAATCCAGGTTGAAATCCCATATTATTATAATTAGGTTGAATTTGTTGTTGATTACCCATATTATTATTAAATCCAGGTTGATTTCCCATATTATTATTCTCCATATTATTTAATCCTTGTTGTTGTTGATATCCCATATTCCCCATATTATTAAATCCTTGTTGATATTGATTTCCCATATTATTAAATCCAGGTTGATTTCCCATATTATTATACCCTTGTTGATTTCCCATATTATTAAATCCAGGTTGATTCCCCATATTATTAAACCCTTGTTGATTTCCCATATTATTAAATCCAGGTTGATTTCCGATATTAGTATCATTCCCTTTATAAATATATCCTTCATCATGACAACAATCACAATCACTAGGATTTCCTTGTTTATTTTCATAAGGATAAATTTTTCCATCTCCATTACATTTCCCACATTTTTCAAAAATCCCTTGAACAACACCTTTCCCTTTACATAACTTACATTCGTATTTATTTCCTTGTTTGTTAGGCCAAGGATAATCATATCCACTTCCATTACATTTTAAGCATCTCTTAAAAAATGGATGAATAAATTTAAATCCAAAACAAGTGACACATTCTCTTCCTTCTCCTGATTTATTTTCATATTGATAAATTCTTCCGTCACCCTCGCATCTAAAGCACTTTTGCATTCCTTGAACATTAATTTGACTTCCAGGGAATACATAACCTTTTCCATTGCATCCATTACACTCAGTAGGATTTCCTTGGAAGTTATTATATGGATATTGTTTACCACGACCATCACATTTAAGACAAGGGATTAAAGGTGTTGTTATATATGAGAGGCCTGAACATAATTTACATTTTTGAGGATTTCCTTGTTTGTTAGGCCATGGATAATCTAATCCATGATCACAATGAGGACACTTTAAATAGGTATTTGGAATCATTTTTGACCCTTTACATGATATACATTCAAATTTTCTCCCCTGATTATTTGGGAATTCATAGGTTTGACCTCTTCCCTCACAGAGAAAACATTGTTGAGACATTTCCTTTTTTAATTATATTTTTTTATTTATTCGTTTTTTTTATTTTATAATTTCAAAGGTATTTTTTATTTTTTTAATTGTATATTTTGGATTTGGGTTTAGTGATTTTTATGTCTTTTTTGTATATTATTTTATATGTAATTATTTTATGTTATTTTTATATTTTATATTTTATTTGTATTTATATTTATATATTTTTTTCTATTTTTTCATATTTTATTTAAATTTTTTTTAATACAAATAAAAGAAAAAAATAAATGAATAAATATAAATAACATAATAAATAAATAAAATTAAAAGCAAAAAAATGAATGAAAATTCAATGTATGGAGGAATAGAATCATCTGAATCAAATATAAATTCTTCATTAGGTACATCAAACACTTCAGGAGATAATTCAATGTTATCAGACAATAATTCCTTTCAATTTAACACTAAAAAAAAAAAAGAAAACAAAGTTCAACCAAAAAATAAAATTCAAAATATAATAATATGTAAAAAAACAAATGAGAAATTTATTCCTCACTCAGAAGAAATAATTAAACATTTTCAAACTTGTGAAGAATGTAAATTAAGTCAATTTTACAATGATACAATTCAAGAAGAACAAATAAAAGAAATACATAAAAAAAAGAAAAAAGTTGTTAAAAAAAAAAAACAAAATTTAAATGAAACAATAGATACTCTTCATCAGTATACAAATTATGATGAAAAAAAAAATAATTATTTAAATGATACTATGTTTGGAAATAATATTGAAGAAGAAGAAGAATATGAAGATAATGAAAAGAATAATGAAATAATTAAAGAAGAAGAACAAGATGATGATGATATATTAAATGAATATTTAATAGGATATGAAGTAAAGAAAAAAGAAGAAGAAAAAGAAGAAGATAAAAAAGAAGAAGATAAAAAAGAAGAAGAAAAAAAAGAAGAAGAAGATGATGATTATTATGATTTTTAATTTCTTTTTTTATATATTCATTAAAAACTTTTTTTGTTTTTTAATTGATTTTAAAAAAAAAGTAGAAAAAAATTTTAAATATTTTTTTTGAAAAAAAATTTCTTTTTTTCTTGAGTTATTATTTAACATAAATAATAATTATATATTTTTTTATGTTATAAAAAAATGAAATTATTGAAAAAATTTTCCTCAGCAAAAATAAGAAAATACACAGATGAATATTTATTAAAATTTGCAAATAATCTTAAAGAAGATAAAGATAAATTTAAACAAAATAGAATTTTACAATCAGATGAATTTAATTCAATTTTAAAAGAAATATTAACATATCAATATAAAAAAGAGCCAGAAATATATATATTAAATACATATTTAAGATCTTTAACTAAATTTATGAATATAATAAATTTTTCAGATAATTACACAGTAATAGACCATTTTTTATCAAAAATAAGTTCAAATCTTCAACCAAAATATTTTGAAAAAAATAGTATGTTAATGAGAATAGGAGATTCAGGAGATTATTTTTATATTATTTTACAAGGTTCAGTTTCTGTTTTAGTAACAAAAATAATTTCAATAAATTTACCTATTGAAAAATTTAAAGAACATTTAAAATTTTTATATAATAATGAACCTTTCTTATTTGAAGGAACAATGAAATTAAATAGAAAAGGACCTTATTTATTAGATTTAGACGAAATTAAAGTTAATGATAAAAATTATGTAATTAAAAAATTACCTTCTTTGAATGATTATATTTCTTTTATAAGCGGTGAAAAATATATTGATGAAAATTCAAAATATTATTCTGAAGTTAAATTAATGTGTTATTTTAAAGTTACTGAATTAAACAAAGGAAATTCATTTGGTGAAATTGCTTTAATTGATTCTAAACAAAAAAGAACTGCTTCTATTTTTGTTAATGAAAATTCTTTTTTTGGAATTTTATCTTCTAAAGCTTATAATAATTCTATGAAAAAAATCCAAGAACAAATTAAAAGAGATAATATTAATTTCGTTTTTAGTACTAATTTATTTAATCAAATTTCTTTAAATTTCTTCACTCAAAGTTATTGGAATTATTTTATCTATAGAAGAATTAATAAAGGTGATTATATATTTAAAGAAAATTTTCATAGAGATGAAATATATTTTATTCACGATGGAGAAATTAGAATAACATCAAATTTAAATTTAGAAAAATTAGAAGAAATTTTATCAAGTTTAATGCCGAATCATAAAAATGATAAAAATAAATATCATAAACAAAAAACAAATGAAATTTCAATTTGTTTTGGTAAAAAAGGTCAAATTTTAGGTTTAGGAGATTTATTAATAGAAGATAAATATTTTTGTAATGCTATTTGTGAATCTAAAATTTGTGATTTTTTCGCTATTGATATTAATATATTTTTATCAATTGCCAAAAATTTTAATGAAATTTATTCTGCTTTTAAAAAATTAGAAGATAAGAAAAAAAAAATTATTGTTAAAAGATTAAAAACTCTTGAATTTACTTTAAAAAATTCTTTTTTGGGTGAAAAAGAAGATGAAAATCATTTTATAACAAAAACAGGAAAAGAAATAAATTTTGAAGATTGGTTTGATTATAAAAAAAATTTTCCTTTAAAAACTTCTAGATTTAGAAGAAAAAGAGTTTTAATGGATTTTGATAAAATCGAACATAGAAATTCATTTTATCCTTCTCATGAAAAAAAAAGAATATTTAATTATAAATCAACAATTCCATATTTAAAAAATAAAAATCTTTCTTTAAATTCTTCTTTAAAACCAAAAAAACAAGATTTTTCTTTTTTTATGTTGAATTCAAATAATAAAAAAAATGAAGATAATATGATTATTTCAATGAAAAATAATGAAAGTTTAAATACTTCTTTAATTAAATTTAATACTCGAAATCCTCCTAAAATTATTATTAATGAATATAATAATAGTTTAGGTAAAAATTTAACTACTCAAAATTATACATTAAATATTAATCAACCTAATAAAAATAAAAGTAGAAATCATAATTATTCTGATTTGGTTGTTAAAAATATTATTTTTGCTGAGCATAAAGTTGTTTCGAAAATATTAAAAAAAGAAAGAAAAAATTATTTTAATTTATTAAAAAATAATGAAAATAATCATGATTTATCAATAAATGAAAAAATAAATTCTTTTTCAAAAAGAATTGAATCTGGAATTTCTATTCCTTCAACTTTACTTTCAGAAAGAAAGTTTAATATTGATTGTACTGAGAGTTATAGAGAAAAAATATAAATGAATCATAATGCAATTTTTTTATATATAATATAAATAAATATTGTCAATCAATAATTAAAATAATTAAAAAAAAAATAGAAATTTAAGAATTCTAAAAATACTATAAAAAAAAGCGATCTAACTAAAAATCAAAAATCATCTAAAAAAAAAACAGCCTAAAAAAAACTAAAAAGATTGAAAAAAAAGAAAAATAATAAAATAATGAAAAAAAAAACTGTAATTTTCTAAAATAAATTGTTTAACAACATTTATCTTTTCCACTTTGAGAATAATTCTCTTTCTGAATTTGAACCCATTCTTTTTCAATATTATTATCAAAGCATAATTTTTCAGCAATATCAAGAAAAATTTCCTTAACACCAATATTATCCTTAGCTGAAATTTCAAAAAAAGAAATACTAAAATTATCAGCTAATTCTTGTCCTTCAGTAATATGAACTTCTCTTTCATTTTCTAAATCACTTTTATTTCCAACTAATATTAATTTAACATTTTCATCATTTTCTTCTTTAATAGTTTGTAACCATTTATTTATATTATTAAAACTTTGCATTCTAGTAATATCATAAACTAAAATTAATCCATGAGATGATTTATATAATTTCTTTGTAATTGCATTAAATCTTTCTTGTCCTGCTGTATCCCATATTTGTAAAGTTACATTTGTTCCGTTTTTTAATGTTTCTGTTTTTGTTGCATAATCTAATCCTATTGTTGTTAAGTGATTTTTTGGAATTTTATCTTTTGTGTATCTTAATATTATTGATGTCTTTCCCACTGCTTGATCTCCTAAAAGCAATAACTTATATATTTTTTTCTTATTCTCTTTTTCATTATTATTTTTATTATTTCCATTTGACATATTTTTTTTTAAATGTTTTTATTCTTATTTATTTGTTTTTGTTTTTATTTTTATTTTAAGGTTTTTCACTTTTTTTTCAAATTTAAAAAATAGAATTTTTATAAACCTAATCTATTTATTTAAAAGATGAAGTTTTATAAAATATAAAAAACATTCTTTCTAAAATAAAAACATAATTTAATTTAGAAATTTTATATTATGATTTATTTTAAACTACATATTTCTTAAAAATCAATAAAAATTTATTTTATAAATCAATAGGTTTTTCTTTATTTTTTTTATATTTATTTCTCTTTTCTTCCTTTTCTTTTTTTTCATCTTTTATAATTTTTTGAAACATATTTTCTTTAAAAGAATTAATACTAATAAGAGTAACATTTTCTTTTAATTCACCAATTTGTTTTTCTTTCCAACAATAATTAAAAAAATAAAAATAAATTTTACATTTTTCTACACTGATATATTTTTTATAAGGTTTTAATTTTACTGTTCCACTTCCATATGTAAATTCAGGAATTAAATCTTTATCTCCTTTTGATTTCACATTTTGTAATATTGCAAATTCTCCTTTTACATATCCACCTTTTTTTTTATTATATTGAGTATCATAATTTTCATATATTAATGGATTTTTATTATTCTTTTTTAAATTTTTTAAAAACCAATTTGATATCGTTTTTGATAATTTTAATTCTTTTATTTGATATTCCATATCTATATTTGGGTCTAATTTTTTTTTGAATGCTCTTTTTATTTGTGTTTTTTTAATTAATGATTTTGACTTTTTCTTTTGTAAAAAATTTGTTAATAACATTAAAAGAATTAAAGGTGTTGTTCTCATTTTAAATAATTGTTAGAGGTGTATTTAAATTTGTAAATTTTATTTAATATTTAAATAATTAAAAATAAAATATATAACAATTCAATTTAAGAAAGAAAAAAAAAATGAAAATTCAAATAATAATAATATTTTTTATAATAGGAAAAATATTATCATCAACTTTTAAAATAAAAAAGTACTCTCAAGCCCAAAATTATCGAAATTTAAAATCAACATCCCAAATATATGGAAATTCTCTTAATTTATTTTATTATTATGTGAATTTATTAATAGGAAAAGAACAAAAGCCTCAAACATATATATTAGACACAGCAAGTTCTCTAACAACATCACCATGCACTTTATGTGAAAAATGTGGAAAAAATCATTTAAATGATCCTTTCCCAGTTTCAAAGGAAGAAATATTATTATGTGAAAATTCAAGATGTAAATTAGTTAATGATGATTGTTATGGAAAATATTGTTCTTTTTATGTTTCTTATAGTGAAGGAAGTGTTATTGAAGGTTATTTCATTGAGAAAATTATAAATTTTGATTATTATAATTTAAATATTAGTAAATTTAATAATATATCTATTCCTATTGGATGTACTACTAGTGAAACTAATTTGTTTGAAACTCAAATTGCTGATGGTATTATGGGTTTAGATAACTCTATTTTTAGTTTTACTTCTATTTTACAAAAAAATGGTATTATTAAAAATAATTATTTTTCATTGTGTTTAGCTGATGAAGGTGGTTATTTTTCTATTGAAGAAATTAATAATGAATTACATTATTATAATATTAGTTATGTTGATTTTGATAAAAATGAAGAAAGATATAATATTCTTATTAATGATATTATTATTGGGAATGAAACAATTTTAATAAAAAAAAATGCATTTATTGATTCTGGTTCCACTTATACTTTAATACCTGAAATTTATGGAAGAAATATTGTAGAACAATTTTTAAATATTTGTAATAATAGTTATTGTGGAAACTATGTTTACGATAAACATTATGGACCATGTTTTACATTTGAAAACAATGAGGAAATTATATATAGTATTGATTTTATTTTTCCTAATATTACTTTTACAATTAATAATGAATTTAATTACATTTGGACTCCTAAAAATTATTATTTTAATATTTCTGATAATGAAAATAATACTATTTGTTTAGGATTTACTTATCATTCTTCTAATAAATTTGTTTTAGGAACAACTTGGATGAAAAATTATAATATTATATTTGATAAAGAAAATGGAAAAATTGGATTTGCATATTCTAATTGTAGTAAAGAATTAAATGAAAAAGAAGAAAATGAAAATGAAAATGAAAAAGAAGAAGAAGAAGAAGAAAAGAAAATCAATAATAATAAAAAAATTCCAAAAAGAGAAAAAAACGAAAAAGATAATAAACAAATATTAATTGATATAGATAAAAAATATTTTTATATTTTAACAGGAATAATTATAATTGGATGTTTAATTTTTATATTTTGTAAATTAAGAAAAAGAAAAGGAAACACACATTCAAATAATGAAAATTTAGATTCAATAATAATTCCTAATCATGAAATAGAAATGAAAAGTTCAGAAAATTCTTTGATTAATAAAACAATAATTACTGAAAATTAAAATAAATTTCCAACAAAAATAAATTAATAATATTATCATTTAATATAATAATTTTATAATATCTAATATAAAAATAGATTTTTAAAACAATTATATAAATAATTTCCTAATATTTATAATAATATATCATTGCTTAACATACATTTCAATTATTATAATAAAATTTAATATAAAAAAGAATTACCATGATGAGCCGAAATTTTTTCGATTATTTCAAAATTTATTATTTCTTTTAAAAGATTAGTTTCCTCATCTTCCTCATTTTTAGATTTATAAGTATTATCATGAAGTAAAGTTTTAAAAAAGATTTTAGTTTGTGGATTAAAACACTGAGAAAAAATTCCTCTTATTTTCTCATCTCTAAAAAAAGAAATATTAAATTTATCAATAAAATTTATTTTTTTTAATAAATTACTTATATCAAGTTGATTTAAAATAATCTCAGTTACAACTGCAAAATTTCTTAACTTTCTATTTTTATGATGAATTAAATTTATAGGACAAAAAACAATTTGAGGATTCATTAATTGAAAACAGTTTAAATAAATTTTAATTTTATGAAATTTATTTTCTAACATTTCATATATTTTCTTTCTATTTTTTTCAGAAGAAAGTAATGGAGTTTCTTTAGATTCTTTATTATCATTTTTTTTATTTTGCTCATTATTATTTCTTCTTCGATTATTCATAGGAGTAAAAGAAGAAGTATAATTATTATTAAATAAAGTTCTAACTCTTTTTAAATTAGCTTGACTAAAATTTGATATATTAAATTTATGATTTTTATAATGAGCATAAGATGATTGTCTATATAAATTAGTATTATTTAATAAAACAGAATTAGTATTATTCATAGAATTTTTTTTTGTAAAAATATTATTTTCATTTGAATGTTCAATATAATTATTAATATTATGATTTATAATATTTTGATTCATTTTATTGTAACAATAAATAAAATTAACCGAAAAACAGAAAAAATAAGCAATTTGAAATAAACCATTAATGTCAGAAAATAAATTTTGAACTTTATAATATTTTCTATTTATAATTTTTTTAGTACCATCCATATTTAAACTTAAAGCAAAGAAAGCATTTTCAATAGTTGGATTAACTCTATTATCAACAGAATTATAAGAAGAAGATAAAGTAGTTAAAGTTTTTTTATTTTGTTTAATAAATAAAATACCATCATCAGAAAGATATTCAACTTCTTGAAAAAGATACCATTGTCTTTTATAATTAGAAGAAGAAGCTTGAATTAATTCTGATCTAATATACTCAATAGCATTATTATCTAAATTACCATGATTAAAATAAGTATCTAATATTTTAACATACACAAAAACATTATCTAAAATTTCTCTTGATTTTTCTAAAGGATAACAATCATTTTTTGTTGAAGTGTTTGTACATAAACTTAACCAAAAAACAATTCCAGTATATCCAGTTTCTCCATAAACTCCAGTTGAATTAATATTCTCATTAATTGCTTCTTGTGAGAAACAAGTAGACTCATTAATTAATTTTTCATCTTTCCATAAATAATAATATTTTTCATAACTTGAAACATTACATTTTTCAATTGAAACTGGAACTATTACAGTTTTTGATTTATATTCTCCTTGTTCATAATATCTTTTATCCGTCCATATATCTGCATATATTGAATAAATTTGAGATGAATTTTCTATTTTTTGGAAATATTTATCTAATAATATTATTGAAAAATCTTGTCTTGAATATATTTTCTGTGCTCTTGTTTTTGTTACTATATTTTCATATAATGTAAATGTCTTTTTTGAAAAAAAAATATATATGAAATATACTGATATTACAAATGAAAATATTGATAATATTAAACTTAAAAATCCACCTATTTGAGTTTTAAATCGAAAACTTCCTTTAAAAAAAAGACGAGGAGTTACTCCTATGAAATCACATTTTTGTAAAAATTGGTTAATCATTTTATTTTTATAAATTATTTAAAATATTTTTGTCAGTTTTATTTTTGGAATTTTGGTGATATTTTATTTACAGAAATAAATCATTTTATATATGAAAAAATTATTATTTAAATTATTATTTAATATAAATTCCTAACAAATTATATTCTTAAAAATATTTCTATATAAATATTTATAAATATATATTTTCATTTATTTTCATTTTCATATTTCATTCTGGATGGATTTAAGTTTGAAGAAATATTATTAAAATATTTAAAAGGTCTAATTGAAGGGAGGCTATCAATCGAATTTTGAGAATTAATTGATTTTTTTCTTCCAATATTAATAGAACTTCTACTTGAATTAAGAACTCTCTTTTTATTATTAATTTGATTAATTAAATTTGAATTATAATTAACTTTAGATCTCAAATTTATATTTCCTTTAATTTCATTTCCATTTATTAATGGTAATAAGTATTTCATTAATATTATTAAAATCGAATATTTTTCATTTTTATTAAATGCATTAAAGTCTCCTTTCTTTAAAGCTTCTATATTAATAAATATTTCTTTATTGTTTTTAATTTCTTCATCATCAAAAAATGATTGTAAACAATCTTCAAAAAAATGAAATAAACCTGAATATTTAGATTTATAATTTTTTATTTTATTTTGAATATATTCATAATTATCTTTTAAATAATTATAATCTTTTATTTTTTGAGATAATTGCTTTTCTAAATTTAAAACTTTTTTTTCTAATGCTTTTAATTTGTTATAATTAGTATTTACACTATTATTTTCATCAAAACCAAGAGAAATATTGCTGGAATAATTATTATTAATAGCAGAATTATTTTCAACAGTTTTACTTTCATTATTATTTTCTTCTTTTTTGTTTTTTTTAACTTCTAATTGTAATTTCTTATTTTTTTCAGCTAAAGATAATTCAACTTCTTTATGAATAGCAATTTCATTATTTAATTCATAAACTTTTTTTTCTAAACTTTCTTTTTTTTCAGTTAATTCATCAATTTGTTGAATTTGATACTCTAATTGAATTAATAATTGATGATTTTGAAGTAAAGTTAATTTTGTAGAAACATCCATATATTGAATATTTAATTGTGTTACTTTAGATTGTGTTTCATTTATATTATCCATCATCTTTTTTTTTAAATTTGTAAATTTAATTTCATTATTAATTTCTTTTTGTCTTAAAGTTTCTTTATTATGAAAAATAATATCTTCTTTCTCTTTTTTTAAATTTTCAACTTCTTGAATTAAATTTGCTTTTTCAATTATTATTTGATTTGCCATTTCAATTTTTTGAGTATAAGATTCATTTGCTAATTTTAATTGTAATATTTGAGCTTTATGTAATTTTTCCATTGCTCTTTTTTCTTCTTCATATTTTTTTTGTTGAGTAATTAAATCATTATTTAGTTTATTTAATTCTTTTTGTAAATTGTCTGTTTTTATTCTATATTCTTTTAATTCTTTATCTAGTTTGTAACTGTTTATACATGCATTTCTTAAATTTTTTATTTCTCCTTCTAAATTTATTATATATGCCTTTTTATTTTGAAGTTCTAGTTTTAAATCTTTTATTTCGTTTTCTCTTAAAGTAATTGTATATTGTAAATTCCTGGATTCTACCTGAAAATTAATTGATAAATTTGATGTTGATTTTTCTTTTTTTTTATTCATTGATTAAATTTATTTATTAAACTTTTATTTCAAAAAAAAAATATTTTTATTGGAATTAAAAATACAATTTAAATGTTCTAAATAAATATGAATATGAAATTAAATAGAAAAAAAGGTTTATCATGTTTTTAGTGAAAAAAACCTTAATTAATATTATAAATAAAAATAGATTTATTATTGCTTTTTATGATTTATCAATTTTCTTATTTAATGTTTTTAATTATTTTTTAAAAAATCCTTAGTTTTAAAAATTGAGAAGCTCTTAATGAAAAATACTATTTTAAATGAGTAAATATTTGAAAATAAACATGAAAAAAATCCTTGGCATTTATTTAAAAACAGTAAAATTATATATATAAAAACCAAATCCCTCATTTATTTTTTGGAACGAATTAATTTATTTTCAAAAAAGTTAACGGTAATTCACGAAAATCAGTTATTATTAATTATTTTTGAATCTTTAATTTTATCATTAATTTAATCTTCATCCTTTTATTTTATTATAATCAAATGAAATATTCTTTATTTTTAATAAAATTATTAATAAAATTTGCTTTATTATTTACTATCTTTTATCTTCAAATTTTTAAAATTCATTCCAACAAAACAATTTTATTTTCATTTAAAATATAAATTCTAAATATATAAAAAATAAAAAATATGTAACAAAACATAAAATAATAAAAAATAAAAATGTATGTTAGTTCAGAAAGACTCCCAATAATAGGAACAACAGGAATATATTATCCATTAACATCGATAAAGCCTCCATTAAAAGCAACACCAGAAAATTCCTTAAATTTTTCTTTAAATTTCGTTCCTTTAAAATATATAGAAACATCAAATAATTTATCATTAGTAACATATATGCCAGCTCATCCTCCAACAATAATAGAGAATAATGAAATAATATTTGGAGCTCCAATTAAAAGTGAAGGAGATAATATTGTTTATGGTTATAGAAGTGGTGCAAGAAGTGCTTTAATTCCAGTGAGAGAAAGTAATAATAATGATAAATGGGTTATTGCTTATTTAAATAATAAAAAATATACTCCTGATAATAATGGCAATATATTTTTTAGATTAAAAGGTTGTGGAATGTATACATTAGATAATAAACTACAATTCCCTGGAATTACTATTGAAGATGCTGAATATTTAAGAACAGATAATTTAGATAACAATATGAAATATATTGAAATAAGAGGTGTTTCTTTTCCTAATACTTCATCTAGTGAATTATATACTTTAAGTATGTTAAAAAATTATTTTGATAAATGTGATATTTTATTAGGAAATATTCCAATTGGTTTTTGGGAATATAAAAATTTAAATAATGATCCTGCTCCTTTAAGAAGAAAATGTGTTTGTATTATGGAATCTTTTGGAGATAAAAGATTAGAAGCTCATTTATTAACTGGTTTAGAAAAATTATTTGATAAATTAATTCCTGAAGATGAATGTAAAAATGCAGTTTTAGAAATAAATAATTTATTTAATAAATATAAATTAAATCCTCCAAATGATAAAAACAGAACTTTTTCCAGAGCAAATAAATTTCCATATTCTCTTTTTACTAATGAGATTCAAAAAAATATAAATAATGATAAATTTCCAATATTAATAGAGAATTTTTTAGATAATGAGGAAAAATTAATAGAAAATAATTTTATTATTCCTGAAAAAATAATATCAATATTAGAAAAATATTCAAAAATAAATAACTTAATAAAATTTTATTGTAAATTAGGATATGAAGCAGGAAGAATATTATCATTAATTCATAGAAATGGTTTTGTATGGGGAACATATGTAGATTATGACACAATGGGAATACATTGTAATTCTCATGGAGATAATATGATAATATTAAATAAGGAAAAATCAATGAAAAAAAATGGTAAATATCAAATTTTATCTCCAATAGATTTTGATATGAGTTTTAATTATGAAAATTCAATTAATGTTTGGGAAAATAAAAATTTTAATGATATTACAATTGTTACAGATCATTTTTATAGTGAAGTCAATTCTCTTGGAGGTGATCTTGCTGGTATTACTTCTGTTATTGAAGGTATTTTTACTAATATTAGAGCTAGAGAACAACCTAAAGGAATTTATAATGATTTAATTTGGATTTTTAGAGATGTTATTTATATTGAATTTTTAAGAAGTTATAATCATCCTTTAAGAAATGAAATTTGGGATTGTGGAATTGATTTTTCTTATTATCTTATTAATTTATGTTTGGATGCTACTAAAGATATTGAATCTTAGGTTTTTATTATTTTTTTTAATTTTTTGTTGTTCAAAGGATTATATTTTTTTATTTATTATTATTTAATTTTGGGAAATGTCAATAATTATTTATTTATATGTGTTATTTTTTATGTTAAATAAAAAAAGTCTCAAAAACAATAATATAAAAATTAATCTATTTTTTTGTTGATTTTTTATTTCAACTCTTTCTTTTCAGTTTTTTTGAAGTTAGATTTATTTTCTTCAATTCTTTTGTTTTCAAAACTATTCTCAACTTTTTTATAAGAATCAAATAAATATTCATTGTATATATCATGAACTAACCAAATTAATAAAAGATTAATAAATTTAATAATATCAAAAATAATACAAATAATATTTCTAAATTGAAAATCATCATCATTAGAGTTTAATGAAAATTTTAAATCCATCATTTCTTCTCCTTTTATCATATAAATCCTTATAATAAATATATAACAAGTAAAAAGTCCCAAAAAAGAACATAATATCATACAAATAACTTCTAGATAAATACAAATTCTATATTTTTCTTTTTTATCATATTTAATTATAAATTTAATGTATAAATAAGCAAATATGATAAATGTAAAAAATGAATAATATAAAATATGAGATAATTTCATTAAAAATTGATAATTTTTAATTTCTTCCGTGAATCTCACAGATTTTTTTTTTAAATAGTTATATTCTTTTTTTAAAAGTAATTCATAATTTAAGGCTTTACTTAGTAAGTAAATCTCTTTATATCTTTTTGTTTCTGTAATCTTATAAAAAATCTCTACCGAATCAAATAATAAGGTAATTGTTATTAAGAAAAAAAACAAAACAAAACTAGATTGTTTGTTCATTTAATTTTTTAATATATAAAATATTTAATTAATTTTTTAATCTCGTTGATCTGGTTTAATTCATAATAATTAATTTTATAAATATTATTAAATAATGTTTATATAATTATCTTTATTGTTTTTAATTTGTTTTTTTTCTACAACAAAAAATCTTGGAATAAATTTTGAATGAAAAGATATAATTTCATTAATATAAAAGAACCACATTTAATAGTTTCTAATTCATAATAACTATTTTCATTTCCAGATTTAAATTTAAAAAAAATTAAAGGGAAAATACTAAAAATATATATTAAACATTGCCATATTTCATTTCTAATAAATTCAACGATTGAAACGTTTAAATAAGAAATAGTAGACATTACTTTTCTTTCAAATAAATCTTCTTTATATTTATCATCAAGTAATATCCCTTTCATAACTTTATAATATTCATCTCTAACAAAAATCCCTCTTGATTTAATAATTTTTTTATAAAAAAAGAGTTCAATTAATGAAAGAAAAATAATTAAAAAACCAATTAAATATTTATCAATTTTATTAGTTTTAAATTTGGGAAAACTAATTAAAATAAATAAAAAGAAATTTATAATAAATCTCATTGAATTATAAATAAAAGTTATTTTCTCTTTACCTATATTTTTAAAAGAATAACATCTTGAAACACTTCCTAAAAAATAATATGTTAGAATTGAAATAGAAAACATAAGACAATTCAAAATTATTTTATCAAAAAAAAAATAATAAATAATAAATGAAATAATAAAATATATTATTCCAGTAAAATATTTTCCTGAACTTAGAAATACTATGAAAAAAATATATAGAAAGAATAAAAAAGTCAAATTACTTATTAAAAAAATAATATTGGAATCATTATTTTTATCTATAAAAATATGTATTATTGAAATAAAACTAGAACTTATTCCTGATAATAAAAAAAAATCAAATATTAAAAAAGGATATTGTGCATTTTCTTTAAATAAAATTTTTTCGAATTTAATATATGTATCAATAGAAATAAATGGAATTAATTGTTTATCATTCTTAAGTGTTTTATTTTCTTTGTTTAATAAAATTTGATCAATATCAGGTTGATAAATATAATCCATTACTTCAATGCCTTTAAAAAAATATAAAAGTATATGTTTTGGAATAGATAAAGTATTTATTATAGAAATTGTAAAAAAGTCTATTAAATAATTAAGTATATTATCTGAATTTTCATTATTAATTTCGGAGGTCATCTTTTTAAATAAATTATTTATATTTAAAAATAATTAAAAATTTTATTATTTTTTCTAGTTTTATAACCTTTTAAAGTATTATCATATGATTTATTTATGATTTATTCATTAATATAAGAAATATCAATTATTTATTCAAAAAAAATGTTAGAAATAGATAACGATGAGAATGATAATAACATTAAAGAAAGTAATCATAATAATAATGAAATAACAAATGAACAAAAAAGACAAATTCAATTAAATTTAATAAACATGCAATTTGATTTAACAATGATAAATAAAATTTTTGAAAATTATGATATAATAGATGAAGAACAAGCAATAAATTATTTAATACCAGTAGAAGGAGTATGGACACATCCATTTATTCCAAAAAAAGAAGAAGATCCAAATAGAATAGATCCAAATAATATAAATCAAAGATTTATAAGAAATATAAATAAAATTATAGCAAAAGTAAATTCAACTTCAATATGTGAAATATGTGGTTCTCCAATATCAAATCATATTGATCATGGAAATTATGCAATAAAAAGTAAATCAAGTAGTGAAATAAATAGTATCCAAAATAACAATAATAATAATAACAGTAATATTAATAATAGTAATAATAATAATATTAATAATAGTAATAATAATAATAATAATAATAATGATAGTAATAATAATAATAATAATAGTAATAATAATATAGAAGAAATAAAAAGCGAAGATGAAATAATATGTGGTATTTGCATGGGTAAAATAGATGATCCAATAATAATACCAAATTGTGATCACAAATTTTGTCATGATTGTTTTTATGATTATTTAGTTAACAAAATAACAACAAATGATATAGAAACAATGCCATGTCCGAATCACGAATGTTTAAATAAAAATATATCAGAAGAATTTTTTTTTAATTTCTTATCAGAAGAGCAAATATTTAAATATCAAACATTTAAAAGTCAGAATGAAATACGTAAAAGTCCGAATAAAATATCATGTCCATTTTGTAATAGTTACGCAGAAATAGAGAAAAAAATGAATAAAAACAAAGAAAATAATTTATCAGATTCAATATTAAGTATTCCAAAGCAAAATGTTTATTGTATAAAAAACAAACATGAATTTTGTTCATGTGGTCGTAAAATTCATGAAGGAAAATGTATAGATGATTCAATAAAGAAATATATATTATTAAAAAACATAAAAAAATGTCCAAAATGTTTAGCATTTATAAAAAAAGATTCTGGATGTAATCATATGACATGTCCAATATGCCATTATGAATTTTGTTGGTTATGTTTAAAAGAAAGTCTACCTAATCATTATCAATTTGGCTCTTGTGCTGGATTACAATTTGTTGATGAAAATTCCTTTTTTTATCGTTTTAGAAATACTCATCCATTTTTTTTAAATGTTATGAGAGTGTTCTTCGGAATTTTAATTGCTTTTGTTCTCTTTTCACTTATTTTTTCACCTTTAAGTCTGGTTTTTGCTTTCTTTTATAATTCTATTATTGTAGAAAATCCTAGACCTCATTTAAGACTGCTTTTTAATAATAATTTTTTTAAATATACTTATTTGATTACTTGCTGGATTTGGGCTATTTGCTTTTTTTCTGTTTACAATCTCATTTATGTTAGTCTTTTTATTTTTATTGGAATTGGACTTTTGATTGAAAAAATTATTCGCTTTTTTTTTTTTAGAAATAATCGTGTTAATAATAGAAATAATGAAGCTTTGATGAGGAATGAAGATATAGATCCTATGGATGATATAGATGTTTAGGTCCTGATTTTTAATTATTATTTAATTAATATTAAAGTTAATTAAATTATTTTTTCTTTTTCTATCATCATTTCTTTTTAAAAAATATGTTTTGAAGGGCTTTCTGTTGTATGTCATTTTTTCAAAACTTAAATAATCATTATAACTTCTGAGAATAATAATAATATATTAGATTTACAAATGATTTTTTAAACATCTAAAAGGAATGAATAATCAAAATATGATATCTTATAAATTTGTTTACTTTGATCCAGATAGGGGATTTCCAAAATAAACTAAATTTAAGGTTTGAAGTTTTAAGAATGATATTTTTACTATTATTATTTGTTTTATAAATTAATGAAATGAATGCTTTTCAAAATTTATTAAAAAGAGGGTTAAAATGATGATGATATTAATACATTATAATTCAATTGAAAAGTTGATTTTAAGAAATGAGTTTTTTAAATGTCAGAAAAACTATTATATATTTTTGAAAGTAATTTATTAGTTAAATCATTATTAAAATTTTTAGATAAATAGATTTAAAATTACAAACATAAATAAAAATAAAACCAATAAATGAAAAAGCATCTTAAATTATATATAATGTCTTTCATTTTTTTTTCATGTAATAAACAGAATTAATAAAAATGAAATTACTTAGGTTGTTATCAAAACTTCTTCTTTTTTACATATTCTTCTCAATTTTTAGGAATCTTTTTCTAATTATATTATTTTTGATTTATTCGAAAATTCAAATAATGAAATATATAAATCTAAATAATCATTTTTATTTCTTAATGAAAATTTTAATGGTGTTATTATCGAAAAAGCATTTTTATTAAAATAAAAAATAATTAAAAATTTTAGAATGAATATATATCTAAATAAAAATTGAATTCTATATATAAAATTTGAAGAAAATCTAAAAATAATATTCTTTTTGTTTACCCATAATTTAGTTTATTTATTTTATTAATTTTATTTCTTAATAAAATAAAATATTGTTTCTAAATAAAATATTTAATTATTTTCCCAAAATGATATAAAAAATAAAAAAATTAAAATAATAAAATTAAAAAAAATTACAAGTAAAAAATGTTAAATAACATTAACGAACAAAATTCAAGTGAAAATTTAAAAATTCCCTCTACAAAATCAGCAAGAATGCTTCAATTAGAGAAAGAAGGAATAACAATAAAATTAAATAAGCAGAAAAATCTTCCAATGGATCTTTTAATAAGAAGAAATGAAAATTATGATTCAATAAAATCATCAAGAAATAAAGTTAAAATTCCAAAACCAATGTCTTCCCTCAAAAATTTAAAAACAACAGATTCTTGTGAAAGAGAAATTAAATATAATCATATTTCTAATATTTCAAATCTATCTACTTATTCTTTATGTAATCAAAATACTTTAAATAATAGTTTTAGGAAATCTATTCCTTTATATAAGAAAAAAAAGTTAAGCTCTTATTTACTTAGAAATTCTTTTAAAGAAAACGTTAAAAATTTACAAAATCAAAGTTTTTCTTTCAAAAAAAATCAAAGTGAAAAAAAATTAAGAGATAGATGTTTAAGTGAAAAAAAACCTAATGTTAGAAAAATGAGTTTTTCAAATTTTTTGAAAGATGATAATAATAGTACTTCAAATGAAAAAACTAATTTAAGAAAAAATTTAGTGAAAGTTGATAATAAAAATAATCTTTTAACTGAAAAAGAAAATTTAAGAGGAGGAAGAATTGATTTAATTTCTTCTATTTATAAAAACAATAAAAATAATAAGTATGATAATAATTATTATGAAAATAAAAATGAATATATTATTAAAATTCAGTCTTGGTGGAGAAAATATTTATTTAAAGAATATATTAGGAAAGTTATTGTAATTCAAAGTTTTATAAGAAGATTTATTCAAGTGAAAAAAATTAATCAAAAGAAAAAAAGTACTTTAATAATTCAAAGGTCAATTAGAAAATATATTCAAAAGAAAAAAATAAAAAAGTTAGTTAATATTATTAAAATTCAGAAATGTTTAAGAAAATATTTAAAAATAAAAAAAAGAAATAAGGAAAATATGATTAAAGAGGCATTTTTAAATTTAAATAAATTAGTTGGAAAAAAATATTTTGAAAAATTTATTGAAGGAATTAATGAATATTTAAATTTCCAAATAAATATAAAAAAGCCAATTAATTCTTGTTTTATTAGTAAAATAAGAAAAATCAAAAATTCAAAAATTCATTATAGCGTTAAATTATCAGGTAATTTTATCACTAAAAACATAATTCCTTTCAACCAAATAATATTTATTCAAAAATTATATAAAAAATATTACAATAATAAATTAATCAAAAATAAAAATAATCAACTTAAAACAGAATCCCAAAATAAATTAAAAAATATGTTTTATAAAGATATTCATAATAAACTTGCCTTTATTTTTCAGGAAATACTCAGTGAAATTAAATTTTTTGATTTCCTTAAAATATTAATTCAAAGAATTCAAAAAAAAGTGCAACAAGAAACGTATCAAAAAGTAAAATACTATCTTAATAAAAATAATAATATAAATGATGAAAATTCACAAGAAAACTATAAAAATATTTCATATAATAATAATAAAGAAACTTTCTATTTCTCTGTATTAAGAAAAAATTTGAAACTTATTGACAATAAAAATTCAGAATATCTTCCAGATAAAAGAATTTATAATCTTCTTCATCAAAATTTACCTAAATATTTTAATCCAATTCATAATAGGAAAATAATACCTTATATAGAAAAAAATAATTCTCATATATTAAGAACATCTCAAATCTATAACAGCAATGAAAATAATTTACTTTCAAAATATATTAACTTCTTTTTAAAAAGTGAAAAAGATTTTGATTTAATAAGTGATTCATTTATTGAAAGTAGATTATTTATGAAACCATTATATAATAGAAATATATTTGGAATTATAAAATATTCAAATGAATTATTTAAAGATATTATTCAAGGTAATATATGCCAAAATTGTTTTTGTAAAATTGGGGAAATATGTAATAATAAATGTTCATGTCATGAAGAACCTGAAATTAATGTAATTAAGAAAATATATAGATATGATGAATATGTTACAAATAATATTAATGATTCAAATGATTATAATATTGAAATTCCGGAAGAAAATTTTAATGTAAGAAAAAAAATTTATGTTACTAATAATCCTGAAGATTATATTATTGATGATAAAATTAATGTTATTAGGATTAAAGGAACAAAATTTAATAGACCTGTCACTGAAAGTGATGAATTTTTTTTCAGAAATTACAATAATTCCACTAGGATTAATAGTAATAATGAAACTATTGAATTTGTAGATAATTATTCAATAAATAATATTAATAATAATTCTTATAAATGTTGTAGTCATTTCTCAAAACAAAATCATGGAAGTTATAATTCAAATTTAAATAATAATTTATTAAATTATCTTAGAAAAAATGATGAAAATAAAAGTTTAAATGCTAATAATATATTAAAGAAAAATGGAAATGGTTTACTTGCTCAAAAAATAAATAAATATATTGAAGATTCAAAAATTAAAAAACCTAATCACTTTTCAAATAATAATAGTGCAAGCTATTCCAATAATTTAATATTTGAATCCAATGGGAAATTTATTCATTCAAATAATAAAAATCAAAAAGGGAATTTAAATCATGGAATTTGTTTTTCTGACTCAACTTTTAAGAAAGAAAATATTAAAAATTTATCAAATTTTTCATTCTTAAATCAAATTCCTGATTTTGACATTATTCAAAATAAAAAAGATAATATTGTTAATTATAAGAAAGATAATGTTAGAGATAGATTACTTAACAGAAATTCTTCTCAGAAAAAGCAACATGTTTTATTAAGAGATTATATTTTAGTTTGTGGAGAGAATAAATTTTAATTTATATTTCCTAATTTTTAATTAATTTTTATATTATACACTTATTATATTTTTTAAATTAATATAAATTTTAATTTTTCTCAAATTATTCTTGTTTTAATAAAAATACATGAAATTATATATAATTACTATAATATTTTCATTCATTATTCAAATTAATAATATCAAATCCTTAACCCCTATAAAATTAGAACCTTTTCAAAAATACAAAATAGAACATAAAAAACAAATTCTTTTTCAATTTGATAATATTATATTAAAGCCTGATATATTAACTGATATAGTAATATATTATAAAAGAGAAAAAGATAAAGATTATAACGATAATTTTACCTGTTATATAGTAAAGAATATAAATGATATATATAATGAAACGAAAAATTCCACAATTAAACAAATAATATATAGAACATATTTTAGAAAAGAATTTAATTATCTTTATGAAATTAGACAAGATAAAAAATATACGATAAATTCAGGAAATGGAACTTATTATATTTTTTTTTCAGGATTAATCACAGGAGAATTTGAAATATTTAATTTACAAAATATAAAAAAAATTACTCCTTATTATTCATTTAATGTTAATTATCGAGCTTATAATTCTGGAAATAATGTTTCTTTATCTTTAGGAGATATTACTGAAAATATTAAATTACAATATCAAATTAATTCTGGAAATATTTCTTTGATAAAAAATAATAATGAGAATAATGAAATAATAAATTATAGAAATAATATTGGAGTTTTTGATTTAGAAAAAGGAGGAAAATATTATTTATTATTTAATTTAGGAAAAAAATATGGTTATTTATATGGTAATTTTTATAAAGAAGAATTAGAAATTTTAAATGAAGGAAATTCAATTGAAAAAATGGGAGAAAACACATATATTGATTTTATTATAAATATGACTAAAATAAATGATACTTATTTATTGTTTGAAACCAATGATAATTTTGATATTTTTTATAAATTTTATGATACAATTGATAAAGAAGAAATTAAAAAAAAATATCCAGAAAAAAAGGAAGATTTTGATTATAATTTAACTAAATCTAAATTTGAAAATTTAGAAAAAATCACAAAAGATTCAGAAAAAAACGCATGTGTATTAATTAGACTTTATTATACAAATAGAATTTATTTTAAATTTATACCAAAACCTATACTTTTAAACTCAGATAAAAAAGAAATCATTAAAAAAAATACACTTTATTTTTATTCAATAAATTTTAAATCAAAAAATGAAACAAAAGAATATATAATCTATGTTTCAGAGTCTTCAGGAATAAAAATTTATTCAAATGTTTCACAATTAAATAATTTAAGAGATTATCCAAGAAAATTGTATAAAATAAAAAATGAAACAAACATTTTATTATATAACAAAGATAAGGATTTTAACTTTGAAATAAAGTTTTATCCATATATTGAAGATTACGGTGATAATGAAAGAATAATAAATGAAAAAGATTTTTTTATAGAAAAAAGAATAGAATTAAATGATTGTAACAAAAATTATTTTTTCTTTTATTTCACTGATACAAATTTTATTATTTATCCAAAATTAATCAAAGGAGATTCAAATATTTATACAATTAAAGATTATAATGAAGATTTAAACATTGAAGATATTTATCCAATGTCTTCAGATAAACAAAAATTAATAGAAAATCAACATGAAACCAAAGAAAATTTTTTAGTTTTAAAATTAAAATGTAATTTACCTTCAATCATTGATATTTATATAATAAAAGATGATTTTGTAAATTATTTTACAACTTCTTCAACAAGATATATTTATTTAAGAGAAAATGAATATGTTAATTTTTCATTAAAATTTTATATGGCTTTTGAATTAATTGCTGATAATGACCAAAAAGAACAAAATATTATTGTTAAAGTTAATCAAACCGATAATTATATAAATAAAAATAATTTAAATTATTATTTTACGGAAGAAATACAATATTTTAATTATGTTCAAATTATTTCAACAAAAGGAAATAATATATTAATTTTAAGAGGAGGATTAAATGAAGATGAAGGAATAATTGTTGATGATACTTATTCATATAAATATAAAATGAAAAATGTTTTTGTTTTTCCAAAAAATGAGAAAACAATAAAAGAAGTAAATATTAAAACTAAACTTTTAAATCAAGAACAAATATTATTGTTCCTATATAATAATTATGGAAAAAAACCATTTTATGATATAAGTTTTTTTGATGCTGAAAAATATATTTCAAAATATAATAATAATTATAATATCACTATTAAAAATCCTTATAATAATTTAGGTAAAAGAGAATTAAGTAATGATGAATATTATTATTATTATATTTTTGGAAATACCATAAAAATTGCTTTATTGTTTACATATGAAATTGTTAGAGAAATTCGAGTTTATCCTAATTTTTTTGAAGTATTAAAACCTGGAATTAATAATTTTTCTATTGATATTAAAAATAAAAAACAATTTGTTTATCAAATTAATAAATGTCAAAGTGAAAATGTTGATATTATTCTAAATGAAACAGAAAATAAATATAGAAACTTTAGATATAATACAAGTAAATTTATTATTGAAAGTTATTTAATTGATAAACAAAAAGAAATTACATTATCTATAAACTCTTTAAATGAAACTTTATTTAAATATTTAAATTTTGAAAAAGAACTAAAATATACTTTTAATCCAACAGATAATTATAATATTACAATAGAGATTAGTAATTCAACAAATGAAATAAAATTGAATTATGAAGCTTTTCTAAAAAATGAAAAAACTGAATATACCGTTATTATAAGTAGAAAAATAGATATAAATGAAACATTAATGAATGATGAATGTTATTTATATAATTTAATTGATCATAAAAAAGCAAAAACAATTGTTTTTGAAGATGATGGAAAAAATAATAATATTACAAAAGAAATTGAATATGAGTTTGAATATGATGATATATATTATATTAATATATTTGCTTTACAAAAAGAAAATTATAAAATTATGGCAACTTATAATTACATAAATTTTTATCATAAAAAAGTGGAAAGTAAATTTGGTTTTTTATTTTTTTTCTTTTTATGTCTAATAATTGCTTTATTAATTATGGCAGGGGTAAGTATGTATGTTTTCTGTAGAAAAACAGATTTAGATGAAAAAGACTTAAATGAGATAGAAAATGAAATAGACAGTTTTAATCAACTGTAAAATTTATAAAAAAATTGATTATTGAAAAAAAATGATAATGAATAGAAGGGTAATTTAATAAATATATAAAAATAAAAAAATATTATAATTTAATGACAATTAAACCTAAATTTTGTTTAATATTCCTCAACAAAACATTATTCATAATACTTTCAGATATATATTCAGTATTATCACTTCCATTACAAATATGTAATAAATCTCCAGGACTAATAAAATCAAAAACACTATTAGTTCCAATAATAATAAATTTATCTCTTTCACTTAAATTAACTTTATAAACATCTGGAACAGCAGTAATACCATAAGTTTTTAAATTAAATAATCCAAAACTTCTAGTAATATTAACTTGTCCATATATTTTATTATCATATACACTTCCACCAATATTTTTAATTCTTTCTCTTTCTTTTTCATTATCTAAAGTATGTTTAGTTGTTATAAATTTAACATTCATTTTGGTAATAATACAACATTCTACATTACCTATATTTGCACAATATAATGTTCTTACAATTTGATCAAACCCAGTAATTTTTTCATTTTCATTTGTTATAAAAATAACACAAGAACTTGAACCAACATTTAAACAATTCATATATTTAATATCATCATCAAATTTTAAAAAAGATCTTAATAATATTGTTTCTATTGATGTTTTTATTGCTTTTCTTTGTGTTTGATTTTCTTCTTCATTTCCTTCCACATTAAATGGTGTTATTCTTTTAGGATTATGACGAATATTTCTTTCAAATAAATCTGCAAAAGTTTCACTAGAGTATTTTGATACTTCACTTCCATTTATTCCATCAAATAAACAAAATAAACCTTGATATAATTTTCCTTCAAATTTATCTAAACATGTAGTATAAATATCTAATGATTGATTATATTTGATATTTTGAATCTTTTTTATTGTAAATTCTTTCACACTTGAACAATTTATTGTTGTTGATTGATTTGGATTTTGAAATTTAGTAGTTATTGATTTTTCATTATTTTTTATTGTTGAATTTATTATTATATTTGGAGATAAGTTTAATAAAGGTTTTTGGAATATTTCTTTTTCTTTTGAATATACACTATGAAAATCATATGATTTATAAGGATTATAATTAGGGTCTTTATTTTTTAATTGTGAATATGATGATCTTATATATTGTGTATCTGATATTTCTGGTTTGTAATTTGAGGAATATTTATTTAAATAATAATTTTTTGTTGAGTTTTTATCTATTGAATAATAATTATTTGCTGGGTTTAATCTATTTAATGTTGGACTTATTGATTTATTATAATTATAAAATATTTTTTCTATAAATTCTCCTTTTTGATTTATTGGCTTTTTTGAATTGAAAGATTGAGCAAATTTAAATTTTTGATCTTCATTTTTAAGATTTGAAAACGATGTTGGAGCAAATGATTTTAAACTTTCATTTAATTTTAAATAATTATTATTTAATGATATATTATATGAAGATGGCTTATTAAAAGAACTTGAATATACATTGTTTAATCTATAGTTATTTTTTATTTCTGGTTCTTGTTCTTTTTCTTTTAAACTTTTTGGTAAAAAAATTCTATGAGAATTTACTATTATTGAATTCACATTATTAAATCTTCCATTTCCTATCATTCTTCCTAAAGAATCTCCATAAACATATGAATTTTTAAATATTGATTCATCATTCATTTATGTTAAATTTGGTTTTATTTTTTTTAAATTAAATTAATATAATTAGAATTTTATTATGAAAATATAATTTAATATTAGTCACTATTTTAATTTGGAATCATAAAAAATTAAAAAGTAAATGAATTCAAAAAAATATATCTGTGAATTTCATATAAATTTTTATTAATTAAATAAATATAAATTGTTTTATTTTAAATATTAGAAAAAAAAATAAAATGATTGAAGGTAATTTAATAAATTTGGCTGATATGAATGAATTATTTACAAAAATTGAAATATATAATAATAAAAAAATACTAAACATTTTTTCTTTTTTTTATCTAATAAGTAAATATAAACCGAATGAATATTACTTATTTTTATTGATAAAATTTATATTTTTTTTTCAAATAATAAAGCACATTTTATTAGGTACTCCAGAAATATATCAAAAAATTGATAATTTTTTCAAATTTGTGAATTATTTCAAATTTATTATATTTCCTCATGAATATATTAAATCAAAGACATCATTTTATATTGCCTTTTTTATAGGTTTAATAATTATAATTTTAATTATTGTTTTCTGTGTTTATATTTTCTTAAATATGAATAAACCAAACAAAAAAATAATTGAAGTTTTTTCATTAATATCATTAATAACAATGAATTATCTTTTTTGTCCTTTATTAAATATTTTTTGTTTGGGTTTTGTTTCAAAAAATGGAAAACATATTTTTACAATGGAAAAAACATATTCATTCAATTATTATTTAATATCAATAATTTCATCAATTAGTTTATTGATTTTAATATTTTATATGTTTTTATTATCTATTTTTTTTAATGAAGTAGGTTCATTAGAATATAAAAGAATATATTGTAGAGTAAATACAAATTATGAAATTTATTCTTTTATTCATTCATTATTAATTTATGTTTTTGGTTTCATTCATTATAATTTTTATCATTTAGACCCAACTTTTAGAGACCTTTATAGGATATTTATTTTATTTTCTAGTTTAGGGTTTTATATTTATTATATTCATAAAGTGTATTATTATAATAGTTTTATAAATATATTTTTTTTATGTGGATATGGTTATAATATATGGATATCATTTGCAATTTTAATGGCTACTATTTTTACCTTTAAAGACTTAACTATTATGATTGTTGTTGGTATTACATTAATTACTTTTTTATCAATTTTAATTGAAAAATATAGAATTGATTATTATTTATTTCATTCTAATATTTATAATGCGTCTTCAATTAAAGAACTTGAAATATTTTTATTTGGAGTTGAACAATTAGCTCAATCAGTCAAAATAAAAGATAAAATATCTGTTTCTGGAATTATTAATACTTTTGAAGATTATT
>JAEEGL014893337.1_pt1 | contig 32571 bp, 28 predicted proteins | sample 9134231 | NCBI WGS metagenome assembly JAEEGL01 (sample SAMN16246548, study PRJNA631951) | gut metagenome | biome: gut microbiome; feature: rumen; material: fiber-attached | host: Bos | place: Iran: Karaj | collected 2018-10
GTAATAATCGCCGTAGCGCTCCAGTCCGAAGCCTCTGACGCCGGCGCGGGGAAGGTGGCTGAGTCCGGCGATATGTCCGTCCGGATGGCGTTCGGGGCAGTTCGACCAGCTCTGGAAACCGTTGACGAACACCCATTCGTCTTTTGTCACCGTAAAAGGGCACTCACCGGTTATGCTCCGGATCTTTCCTTTTGGCAGGGAACATATGACCTTCACATGCTCCGTGATATCCGTCTGTCCTTTTAGAACGGTGCCGTCTTCCATTTCGGCACGCCATGAAAACATGTTTTCCATTTTTCTCTCCTTCGATTTCAGCTGACCGTTACCATCAGGTTCAGGACCGCCGTCTCTGTACCCGGTGCAGAGATCGTTATGACGGCATCCCCTGCTTTGCCTTCACTTCGGATCAGCGTGCCGCACATGCCGCCTTCCGCGGTGACAGTCTCCGGCCCGACGATCGACGCCGGTCCCTTGACACTGAAGGTGACCGGGAGCTGCGCGTATACGGCGGGCGTCCCGTGCTCATCGAGTACCCGGACCCGTATGGCGGCCATATCATAGGTATCATGTTCCCTGAGCGCTTCGTGGCTGCAGCGCACATCCAGCCGGAGCCGGCTGCCCATACTGCGAACGACACTTTTGACTGTTCTCCCGTTGATGATGGCATCAAAGCGCCAGATCACCGCTTCGCCGCCCCAGTTTCCTACGTATTTGCCATAGAGATCGTAGGCGTCTTCATATTTCATGCCCCAGCGGAGCGCACACTCCGCCATGCGCGCTTTATCCCGAAGCGGCATTTTGTCCAGGCCGTGCTTCCCTGCGGAGAGGAGCCCGGCTCGCAGTGCGTCGGCCTTCTTTTTGGAAAAGCCCTCTTTCTTCTCCAGCAGCTGGCCAATGGTATCATCGATCTGGATCGGCGGATGCGGCAGGCCGCTTCCCCGCCGCGGGTGGAACGACGTCACATATTCTCCGTTCTTGAACAGAGCGACCTCGTCGGCGTTGGTGAAAGCCCATATCTCTCCCAGCCTGCTTGCCGGATAGTCGCCGATCTCCATCAGCGAGCCGATCTCCAGGACCGGCTCATCTTCCTGCTGGCTGGCATAGACTGCAGCCGCAAGCTTCGGATTGCGGAACATGTCCATTACGCCGTGATAGCACACACGGTCGCCGGAACCGAAATCCTTGTGCGTCGGGTAATCGACCATACACCAGGCAAAACAGCCTGCATGCTCGCCATCTTTTGCCGCCGCATCCTGTACTCTGGCGTGACGGAGCGCATGCTCCTGTCGTTTTTCCCAGGGATCCATCGCTTTGGTCGGGAACATGTGCCCGTTGCATTCCGAGATCAGCAGCGCCTTGCTCATGTCGGGTGTGACCGCTTTTTTGGGGCGGCATCCGGGATTGTCCCCCTCATGGGAAAAGTCGTTGTATGCGTATACGTCTTCCAGAAGACTGCTCTTTGTGATATAGCGGACCCCGGAAGTAGCACGGGAAGGATCTAGCTTTCTCGCAAGTTCGTTCGTGCGCGCGTAGAGTTCGTCGTTGTCGCGGCTCTCGTTGATGCGAACGCCCCACAGCACGATGCTCGGATGGTTCCGGTACTGCAGCACCATCTCACGGGTGTTCTCCACGGCCTGATCCTGCCAGGCTTTGTCTCCGATGTGCTGCCAGCCGGGGATCTCCGTAAATACGAGAAGCCCCTGCCGGTCGCATTCATCGATAAAGTACTGGCTCTGCGGATAATGAGAAGTGCGTACGGCATTGCAGCCCAGTTCGCGTCTCAGGATACGGGCATCTTCGCGCTGGAGCGCTTCCGGCGCTGCGTAGCCGACGTATGGGTAGCTCTGGTGCCGGTTAAGGCCGCGGAGAAAGAATCTCTTCCCGTTGAGATAAAACCCGTCGGCCTTCCACTCGGTCGTTCGGAAACCGGTAACGCAGCGGAACGTATCCATTACCGCGCCTCTGCTGTTCAGAACTTCACCGAGTACCGTGACGAGCGCAGGGTCGTCGGGGCTCCATGGCTTTGCACCCGTTACGTTCAGGCAGATCTTCGGTTCCCTTGCCTCTCCCGTGGCAAGCTCTTCTCCCCCGCGGCCGATCACTCTGACACGATACGCGCTCACATCTCCCGAAACGGTGAATTCTGCTCGAAGACGGCTGAGCGTCGGCGTTGTGACAAACATATCCTCGATCACTGTGGGTCCACAGATATCAAGCCACGCTTCACGGTACAGGCCGCCGTATGTGAGATAGTCGATCACATGGCCGAACGGAGGGATCGACGGATCCTCAGACGCATCCACGCGTACCGCCAGGAAGTCCTCGCCTCCCGGATGGATACGGCCGGTTATTTCCACGCGAAAGGAAGTATAACCGCAGCGGTGAGTGACAATCTCTTCCCCGTTCAGATACACGGTCGCGATGTGGCCGGCTCCGTCAAACTGCAGAAAGACCCTTCTGTCTGCCGCTGCGGCTGGAATAGACAGCCTCTTTCTGTATCCGCACACGAATGCATAGTGTTCCGGGAGAGCATAGTGCAGAGGGACTTCCCCGCTCGTGTGGGGAAGCCGGACGGTCTCTCCTCTTCCTTCGCCGCGCAGGAATCCCTCGTTCCAGTCGCGTACGAACTCCCAGTCGCTGCACAGGCTGATCTTCAATGGTCCACCTCCCTGAAGGTCTCCCGGCGGTTTTATCCCGCCGTGGAAAACAGACCCGGACGCGCAGTCCGGGCCTGTTGTTTTCATGTAGATGCGTTCACTTCCCCTGCACAGACGCACGAAGCGTAACGTCGTGGTAACCTCCCTCCACGATGCTTGTGGAGGATACGACCGTCAGCCTCGCTTCGCGCTGAAGATCCGGAATGGTAGTGACGCCGCAGTTGCACATCGTGGATTTCACCTTGTACAGGCTCTTGGCCACGTTGTCGTGCAGGCCGCCGGCATAGGCTACGTAGGAGTCTACGCCTTCTTCGAAGGCAAGGGAGTTCTGCCCGCCGAGATCGTAGCGCTGCCAGTTGCGTGCGCGGTTGGACCCTTCGCCCCAGTACTCCTTGACGTACTGCCCGTTGATCATCAGTTTCGGCGTAGGTGATTCGTCGAACCGGGCGAAATACCGGCCGAGCATCACAAAATCCGCGCCCATGGCGAGGGCAAGTGTGATGTGGTAGTCGTGAACGATGCCGCCGTCTGAGCACACCGGCACGTAGATGCCCGTTCGGGCGTAATACTCGTCGCGCGCTTTCGCTACTTCGATGAGCGCCGTTGCCTGGCCGCGCCCGATGCCCTTGGTCTCTCTGGTGATGCAGATGGAACCGCCGCCGATGCCGACCTTGACGAAGTCCGCCCCCGCCTCGGCCAGGAACAGGAAGCCGTCCCGGTCCACGACGTTGCCGGCACCCACTTTCACGGAGTTACCATAGCACTCGCGGATAAAGTCGATCGTTCTTTTCTGCCAGATGGAATATCCTTCGGAGGAATCGATGCACAAAACGTCAGCACCGGCTTCGATCAGCGCGGGCACACGGCGTTCATAGTCGCGGGAGTTGATCCCGGCGCCGACCATATACCGTTTCGCTGTGTCCTGCAGGCCGAGCGGATGCTCCTTATGCTCCGCGTAGTCCTTACGGAAAACGAAGTACATCAGATGGTCGTTCTCGTCCACAATGGGCAGCGCGTTGAGCTTATGATCCCAGATGATATCGTTGGCCTCTTTGAGCGTGGTGTCCGCCGGAGCGGTCACGAGGCGTTCTCTGGGCGTCATGAACTCACGAACAGGTGTGTCTTCTGACATGCGGGAGACGCGGTAGTCCCGGCTCGTCACCAGTCCGACAAGTCGGCCGTTCGGTGTGGCGTCCTCGGTGATAGCAACCGTAGAATACCCGTTTTTCGCCTTGAGAGCCAGAACGTCCCGCAGAGTATCATCCTGCGTCAGGTTCGAAGCGCTTACCACGAATCCCGCCTTGTGGCTCTTTACGCGGCGCACCATGGCGGCCTCATCTTCCACGGTCTGGGAGCCGTAGATGAACGAGATTCCACCCTCCTTGGCCAGCGCGACCGCAAGCGTATCGTTGGATACGGACTGCATGATAGCGCTCACAAGGGGGATGTTCAGCTTGATGGGGCATTCTTCCTCCCCCGGCCGGTATTTTACCAGGGGCGTGCGAAGATCGACCTTGTCCGGAACGCAGTTTTCATCGGTATAGCCCGGAATGAGAAGGTATTCGTTGAACGTGCGGGAGGGTTCGGGATAATAATACGCCATATCGCACCTCATCTATGTCAGTATTCGGTCGTTCAGAAGGAGCTTATTAAATATATAATACCATAAATTGAACGGGAATGCTCAGCTTTCGGAAAAATATTTTACGGCGGAGCGGAACAGTCCGATATCATATCTGCCCTCAACGTTCCGGTACAGGGAAGCGCCGATCCGCTCGCTGTGGCCCATTTTCCCGAGCACGCGTCCGTCGGGAGACGTGATCCCCTCCACTGCGAACACAGACCCGTTGGGATTCACTTCCGTGATCATGGACGGAGCGCCGTTTTCATCGCAGTACTGCGTGGCGATCTGCCCGCGGGAAGCCAGTTCGCGTACCATCTCTTCCGAAGCGAAGAACCGTCCTTCACCGTGGGAGATGGGTACGGTATAGACTCCGCCGAGTTCCGCCTCGCTCAGCCATGGCGAAAGCTTTGAGCAGACGCGTGTACGGACCATGCGCGACTGATGCCGGCCGATGGTATTGTACGTGAGAGTAGGCGAAGCCTCGTCGGTATCCGTGATCCTGCCGTATGGCACGAGCCCGAGCTTTACGAGCGCCTGGAACCCGTTGCAGATCCCCAGGATCAGCCCGCCGCGGTCGAGCAGCAGCTCCGTTTGTTCCTTTACCGCAGGATTGCGGAAGAAAGCCGTGATGAACTTGGCCGATCCTTCCGGCTCGTCGCCTCCGGAAAAACCTCCGGGAAGAAAGATCATCTGCGCATCCTTCAACCCCTCTGCAAAACGCTCCACACTCCTGGCGACGTCGTCTGCCGTCAGGTTGCGGATCACGGAGATCTCTGCTTCTCCGCCGGCGTCCATAACGGCGCGGCGGCTGTCATACTCACAGTTGGTGCCAGGAAAAGCCGGGATAAGGACTCTGGGCTTCGCGGTTCTCACATGCGGCGCGGACGCCATTGCGGCATCGGAGAGCAGCGTGGGGACCTCTCCGACGTCTTTGGCAGCAGATACGGGATAGACCTCCGCCAGCACGGACTCGTTGAGCTTCAGCATGCGGGAGATCTCTTCGTCTTCCCCACCGATCCTCAGCGACGCTCTTTCCGTCGTATAGCCCAGCAGAGTCCCCGTATCCGGGACGAACGAAAGCTCAGCAACGATCCCGCCGGGTACGGGTGCGTACCAGTCGACGTCCTTTTCCGATGCTTCAAAACCGATCCCGTTTCCGAATGACATTTTCATAATGCCTTCCGCGAGGCTGTGCTCCACTGCCCAGGCGGAGAGCACGGTCCCTTCTCGGTGAAGTGCCAGAAAGGCGTCCCATGCGGCGATACGGCCGGCGGCGTCATCCCCCCGGAACAGGACGACCGGATGCCCTGCTCCCTTGAATTCCGGAGAAAGCACGTCACCTGCTCGTGCTGGAGCTATGGCAAAGGAGATCAGCGTCGGCGGAACGTCGAGATCCAGAAATGTTCCGGACATGGAATCCTTCCCGCCGATCGCAGCCCGGCCCAGTTCCAGCTGGGCGTCCAGCGCTCCCAGCAGGGCAGCAAAAGGTTTTCCCCAGCGTGCGGGTTCGCGGCCCATGCGCTCAAAGAACTCCTGAAAGCTGAGATAGGCCCGCCGATGATCGCCGCCGGCTGCCGTCAGCGAGGCAAGGGAGCGATATACGCTTTCACGTGCGCCGCGATAACAGTCGGCCTCCATCCAGTCCGGATCGAAGCCCCAGGCCATCACGCTGCCGTCTTCAGTATTCGATCCCGGAAGGACGGGGAAAAGCGCCGCCATCGCCTGCGTGGGAGTGCGCTGTGTTCTTCCGCCGAAGGGCATAAGGATGCTCCCGGCGCCAACGGTGCTGTCGAACCGTTCCACAAGGCCCCGGCGGCTGGCGCAGGCCAGGCTTTCCGCTGTCTCGCGAAGGGTCTTTCCCGCGCTGCTCTCGGTCGGGATCCCCCTCCCGGCAGGCACGTAGACGTCGCAGTGCTTCACGGCACCGTTAGTGCTCAGGAACGCACGCGACATATCCACGATCACCTTGTTCCGCCAGGTCATCACCATCCTGGGTTCTTCGGTAACAACGGCTACAGGATATGCTTCCAGATTCTCCTCGGCAGCGGCACAGATGATCGCGTCCCGGTCTTCGGGCGCCACGACGACCGCCATACGCTCCTGAGATTCTGAGATCGCCAGTTCCGTACCGTCCAGGCCCTCGTATTTCTTTCGGACGGCGTCAAGATCGATGCGGAGCCCGTCCGCCAGTTCTCCCACGGCGACCGATACGCCGCCGGCGCCGAAATCGTTGCAGCGCTTGATGCGCCTTGTTACGTCGGCGTTCCGGAACAGCCTCTGGATCTTTCGCTCTTCGGGCGCGTTGCCCTTCTGGACTTCGCTGGCCATCGTGGTCAGGGACTTCATGTCGTGGCTCTTGGAAGAGCCCGTGGCGCCGCCGATCCCGTCACGGCCCGTACGTCCTCCCAGCAGGATCACGATATCGCCCGGCACGGGGCGTTCCCGCTTCACATGGTCTGCCGGCGCGGCTGCCACCACCACGCCGCATTCCAGACGTTTTGCCACGTAGCCATCGTGATAGATCTCTGCGACGTGTCCCGTGGCCAGGCCTATCTGGTTGCCGTAGGAACTGTACCCCGCTGCCGCCGTCTGGCAGAGTTTTCTCTGCGGCAGTTTTCCGGGAAGCGTCTCCGCCAGTGTACGGCGGGGATCGCCGGCGCCGGTAACGCGCATCGCCTGATGGACATACGCTCTGCCGGAAAGCGGATCGCGGATACAGCCTCCGATACAGGTCGCGGCGCCGCCGAACGGCTCGATCTCTGTGGGATGGTTATGCGTCTCGTTTTTGAACATGAGGAGCCAGTCCTGCTTCTCACCGTCTACTTCGATGGGCACGCGGATAGAGCACGCGTTGATCTCCTCCGACTCGTCGAGTTCCGGAAGGAGGCCGCGCTTTTTCAGGACTTTGGCGCCGATGGTCGCGATATCCATCAGGGTCTGCGGACGGCGGGCAGCTGCCTCGCTGCCGTAGACCTCAACGCGGGCGTCCAGATAGCGCTGATAGGCCGCGCGTACGTCTTCGTCTTCGATTTGTACGTTTGCGAAGCGAGTAGAGAAGGTCGTATGCCGGCAGTGATCGGACCAGTAAGTGTCCACTACACGGATCTCCGTGAGCGTGGGGTCCCGGTGTTCCTCGTCGCGGAAATATGCCTGAAGGAAAGCAAGGTCGTCGGCGTCCATGGCGAGCCCAAGTTCCGCGCGAAGAGACCCCAGCGCGTCGCTGTCCATGGACGTGAAGCCTTCCACGATGCGGATATCGGCAGGAACAGGATACTCTGACCGAAGCGTATCCGGTAGATCAAAGGACGCCTCCCGGCTCTCCACCGGGTTGATCACATAGCGTTTGACCTTATCCACATCTTCCGGTGAGAGATCTCCGTAAAGGACGTATACTTTGGCCGAGCGCACAAGCGGCCGTTCGCCCGCATGCATCAGCTGGATGCACTGTGCGGCGGAGTCTGCCCGCTGGTCGAACTGGCCGGGCAGGGGTTCCACCGCAAAAAATGCGTCTGCTCCGTTCAGATCCGGCTCGCTGCAGATATCGTCGACCTGGGGCTCAGAGAAGACTGTGGTCTTCGCCCTCTCGAACAGTCCGGCGCTGATGTTCTCCACGTCGTAGCGATTCAGGATCCGAAGCTTCTTTAGACCGCCGATGCCCAGGAACCCAACGCATTCCGCGAGCAGCGCACCGCTCTCGGGCGAAACACCGGGTTTCTTTTCGGAATAGATCCTGTAAACCAATGTTATCCCTCCATTGCCATCATGGCTCGTGCACCGATGTCGCGGCGCATAAACGCGCCGTCAAAGCGAATGCGCTCCGCAGCCGCGTAGGCGTCTTTCAAGGCCTCGGGGAGAGCATCGCCGACAGCCGTCACGCCCAGTACACGCCCGCCCGAAGTAACGAGCCTTCCGTCTTTCAGAGCATCTCCCGCATGATATACCGTCACATTCTCCGGCAGATCCCCGGGGATGTCGATCGTCTTTCCCTTCTCATAATGGCCGGGATAACCTCCGGATGCGAGGATCACACAGGCGGCGGCACCGTCGAGCCATTCTACGTCCAGTTCCCCGAGCGTGCCGTCTTCGCAGGCTTTCATCACCGTGAGAAGGTCTGTCTTCAGGAGCGGGAGTACTACCTGCGTCTCCGGGTCGCCGAAGCGGCAGTTATATTCGATCACTTTCGGTCCGCGGGGCGTGAGCATCAGGCCGAAATACAGGCAGCCGCGGAAGGGGCAGCCCTCGGCGGCCATAGCCCGGATCGTGGGAAGGAAGATCTTTTCTTCACACTCGCGCGCAATCTCCGCGGTATAGTACGGGTTGGGAGCAACGGTTCCCATACCTCCCGTATTCGGGCCTGTGTCGCCGTCTCCGGCGCGTTTATGATCCATAGAGGAAACCATGGGCCGGATCGCCTCTCCGTCCGTAAAGCAAAGCACGGAAACTTCCGGGCCCGTGAGGAATTCCTCGACCACCACGCGGCTCCCGGATTCGCCGAAGATCTTCTCCTGCATGATATCGCGCACGGCGAGATCTGCCTCCGCCTTGTCGGGGCAGATCCGCACTCCCTTGCCCAGTGCCAGCCCGTCGGCTTTGATGACCAGCGGGAATTCCGCATTCTCCAGCCATGTCTTCAGCTCGTCCGCATCGCCGAACACCTGATATCCGGCGGTGGGGATCCCGTATTTGTGCATCAGATCCTTAGCAAAGACCTTGCTCGCCTCGATTCGGGCAGCGGCGGCGTCCGGTCCGAAACACGGGATGCCAAGCGCGTGCAGCCGGTCCACACAGCCGAGCGCAAGAGGGTCGTCCTGTGCGACCACGGCAAAGTCCACGCTGTGTTCTGAAGCGAAGCGTTCGATGCCGTCGATATCCTTCGCCCCGATGGGGACGCATCGTGCGTCCGATGCGATGCCGCCGTTCCCCGGCAGGCACCAGATCGTATCGATCTCCGGATTCTCACGGAGCTTGCGGATGATAGCGTGCTCTCTGCCCCCGCCGCCGATGACCATCAGATCCATGTCTTCACCCCTCTCAATGGTGGAACAGGCGGATCCCGGTAAAGGCCATGACCATGCCGTAGCGGTCCGCCGTATGGATGACGTGATCGTCGCGGATAGAGCCGCCGGGCTCCACGATGTACTGGACGCCCGATTTTCTTGCTCTCTCCACATTGTCGCCAAAGGGGAAGAACGCGTCGCTGCCGCAGGTAACGCCGCTCTGGGTGGAGATCCAGGCCCGCTTTTCTTCCGCTGTCAGCGGTTCCGGCCGTTCGGTGAAGATCTCCTGCCAGGCTCCGTCGCGCAGAACGTCTTCATACTCATCGGAGGTGTATATGTCGATGGCATTGTCGCGGTCAGGACGCCGTACGTCCGCACGAAACGGCAGGCCAAGGACCTTCGGGTTCTGGCGAAGGAACCAGTTGTCGGCTTTGCTGCCCGCCAGCCGTGTGCAGTGGATGCGGCTCTGCTGGCCCGCGCCGACGCCGATCGCCATTCCGTCCTTCACATAGCAGACCGAGTTCGACTGTGTATACTTCAGCGTGATCAGCGAGAGGAGCATATCCGTTTCAGCATTTTTCGGGAGGTCTTTGTTCGCAGTGACGATATTCCCCAGGAGCGTCCGGTCGATCTTCAGAGAATTTCGCCCCTGCTCGAAAGTGAGTCCGAAAACGTCCTTCTGTTCCTGCGGATCGGGCACGTAGTCCGGATCGATCCGAACGACGTTGTATTTCCCCTTTTTCTTGGTCTTCAGGATCTCCAGTGCCTCATCGGTATAGCCCGGGGCGATGATGCCGTCGGATACTTCCTCCTTCAGGTAGCGCGCCAGAGACACATCGCAGATGTCGCTCACGGCTGCCCAGTCACCGTAGGAGCAGAGCCTGTCCGCGCCGCGGGCACGGATATAGGCGCAGGCGACGGGAGAATACTCTTCCTTCGGGTCCGCGAAATAGATCCTGCGGTCCAGGTCTGTCAGTGGAAGACCCGTTGCTGCGCCGGCCGGTGAGACGTGCTTGAAGGACGCCGCGGACGGCAAGCCGGAAGCCTCCGCCAGTTCCTTCACGAGTTGCCAGGAATTGAGCGCGTCCAGCAGGTTGATGTAGCCGGGCCTGCCGTTGAGGACCTCGATGGGCAGTTCGCCGCCGCTGCGCAGGAATACCCTGGCAGGCTTCTGGTTCGGATTGCAGCCGTATTTGAGTTCATATTCTTTCATAGCCGAATCTCCTTACGAGCGGTTCTTGTTGAAGATGGAAACCACGCCGTCCACATTCGCGTAAAGGGAGACCTTGTTGTCTTTGTTCAGCGCCTCCCACACGTCCTCCGCTTCCGGCATGTTGACTTCCAGCGGTTCGCCGGAAAAACTCGGCAGAGGGTCTCCGGGTCCCCGATATGTGCTCAGGAAGAATCCCTTTCCTTCGTCACAGCCGGGATAATTGAAAAACTCGCGCACGCAGCGGCCCTGCACACGTTTGAGGATAGAGAGTTCGAAACTCCCGTCCGTATAGAGTACTGCCGAGATCCTCGGCGTCCAGTTCGGCTCGTCCGGCTCGAATTCCCGGGTCATCAGTGCAGCGCGGAAGTCGCCGGCGTCGGCGATCGTGTCGGTCTGGTCGCCGTTGGTCACGATCAGCATTTTTTCCGTTCTCCGCACCGGATAGTAGATGATCAGGCTCGGATCCTTCATTCGGGAAGGATCGAAAGCTTCCGTGCGGATGCCGTCCTCTGTCTCGAGGAAAACGCGGTTGCGGCTGTTCTCGCTGCGGCCCATGATGAAATAATAAACGCGGCCCTTGCCGACTACGATCCCACGTCCGGGATAGGGGTTGTTCCTCAAATACTCCAGCAGATCCGTCATATCAGCTGTTCTCCTTTCCATTCAGGATCTCCCTTGCCACTTTTTCCACTGTCTCGGGAAGGATGATCCATTCCGCTTCTTCCATGACCCTGCGCTGCAGGGTCTCCGGCGTATCTCCGGGCAGGACCCGGACCGCCTTCTGCTCCAGGATGCGGCCGCCATCCGGGATCTCATTGACGAAGTGTACCGTGGCCCCGGTGACCTTGACGCCGTATGCCAGAGCCGCCTCGTGGACGCGCAGTCCGTACATTCCTTTGCCGCAGAAAGACGGGATCAGTGCCGGATGTACGTTGATGATCCGGTCAGGCCATTCAGCGGTGAACGCCCCGCTGAGGATGCTCATGAAGCCCGCGAGGACGATCATTTCCACGTCATACTCTCTTAGGATCTCCGAAACGGCGGCTTCATAAGCTTCCTGCGAGGGAAAAGCCTTTTTCGTGATCGTCCGCGAGGGGATCCCGGCAGCAGCGGCCCGTTCAAGAGCGTACACGCCTTCTTTGCTTGAGAGTACGAGTACGATCTCCCCGGAGCGGATGACGCCGGAGGCACAGGCGTCTATGATCGCCTGCAGGTTCGTTCCGCCTCCTGAAACGAAGACGGCGATCCTCGTCCTGTTCAGCACAGGACCACCTTGTCCTCTCCCCGCACGATCTCACCGAGAACGTACGGTTCCGTACCTTCGCTTCGCAGAGCGGCAGCTGCCGCGTCCGCGGTATCCCGCGAAACGACCATGGCCATGCCGACGCCCATATTGAAGGTATTGAACATATCCCGCTCGTCGACGCCTCCGAGCTTCTGCAGCAGGGGGAAGATCGGAGGGATCCTGACCGAGGATCGGTCGATGCGCGCGCAGAACCCATCCGGGACGATCCGCGGCACGTTTTCGTAAAAGCCTCCGCCCGTGATGTGGCTCACGCCTCGCACCTGTGCCGCAGCGAGCGCGCTGAGTACCGGTTTCACATAGATCGCCGTTGGTGTGAGCAGAACATCTCCAAGCGGCGCGCCGAGCTCGTCCCACACCTTACCCAGATCGGCATTCTCCACGTCGAAGACTTTGCGGACAAGGGAAAAACCGTTGGAGTGCAGGCCCGTGGAAGGAAGCGCAAGGATCACGTCTCCTTCCCGCATGGTATTGCTGTCAAGGATACGGGCGCGATCCACGATACCCACTGAAAAGCCGGCCAGATCGTAATCGTCCGGCGCCATGGTCCCGGGATGCTCGGCCGTCTCTCCGCCGATGAGCGCGCAGCCGGCGCGTACGCATCCCTCTGCCACGCCGGACACGAGCTCCGCGACTTTTCCGGGCACGTTTTTTCCGATAGCGATATAGTCGAGGAAAAACAGCGGCCTGGCTCCGCAGCAGACGATATCGTTCACGCACATGGCAACGCAGTCGATGCCTACGGTGTCGTGCCGGTCCATCAATTGGGCGATCCGCTGCTTCGTACCTACGCCGTCTGTGCCGGATACCAGTACCGGTTCATCCATACCGCTCAGGTCCGGGGCAAAGAGGCCGCCGAAACCTCCGATATCGGAAACGACTCCGGGGATGAATGTGCGCTGAACGTGTTCTTTCATCATCCGCACGCCTTCGTATCCGGCGCGGATATCCACACCGGCGGCAGCGTACGCTTCGGAAAACGAGATTGACATATCACTCTTCCTTTCCGTTCCAGCAGTAGGTACAGACTTTTTGCGGATCGATCCCGATGGCGTCGAGCAGTCCGTCCAGCGTCTGATACCCCAGCGAGTCAAAACCCAGTTTATCGCAGATGGTCTTCAGCAGGCACTGTCCGCGTTCGGTGGTCCCGTCCGCGTACTCATCGAGGTGGCGGTCTCCCTCCTCACCCTCGAGTTCGCGTACGATCCGCCGTGCGATCAGATCCTGATCGGAAGTGTTCACAGAGAAATTCAGGAATCTGCATCCGTACATGATCGGCGGGCAGGCCGACCGCATATGGACTTCTTTCGCTCCGGAGTCATAAAGGAAGCGTACCGTGCCCTGCAGCTGCGTTCCCCGAACGATGGAATCGTCCACGAGCAGAAGCTTTTTCCCGCGGATCAGTTCCGATACGGGGATCAGCTTCATGGTGGCCACCTGATTCCGTACGCTCTGGTTGGTCGGCATGAAGGAACGCGGCCACGTCGGCGTGTATTTCACGAAAGGTCTGGCGAAGGTACAGCGGCTCTCGTTGGCGTAGCCGATGGCGTGCGGCAGGCCGGAATCCGGCACGCCGGCAACATAGTCCACTTCGGGAAGCGTGCCCTGTTCCCGGTCATGCCTGGCCATGTTCTCACCGTTCCGGTAGCGCATGACCTCCACATTGACTCCCTCGTAGTTGGAGTTTGGATAGCCGTAATAGGTCCATAGGAAAGCGCATATCTTCTCACGGTCGCCCGCGGGAAGGATCGTCTGAAAACCGTCCGGAGTGATCTTCACGACCTCGTCCGGACCTAGTTCATAAGCGTTCTCGTAGCCAAGCTTTTCATAAGCGAAAGACTCAAAGGATACGCAGTATCCGTCCTCTCCCCGTCCGATATGTATCGGGAGCCTGCCGTAACGGTCACGCGCAGCAAGGATGCTTCCGTCGGAGAGCATGACGAGCACCGTCATCGAACCGTCCACCTGATGGATGGCCCGGCGGAGTCCCAATGCAAGATCGTCTTCCTCGTTGATCATGGCGGCGACCAGCTCTGTAGTGTTCACCTTGCCCGAACTCATCGCCATAAACTGGTTCCCGTATCCGGAAAAATACCGTTCGATCAGTTCTTCGGCGTTGTTGATGATGCCGACCGTAGTCACTGCGAACACGCCGAGCTTCGACCGCACCAGCAGCGGCTGCGGGTCGCTGTCGCTGATGCAGCCGATCCCGCTCGTGCCATGAAAGTCCGCCATGTCTTTTTCGAATCTGGTGCGAAACGGGGTATTGCTGATCGAGTGGATCTGCCGCTGGAACCCGTCGTTGCGGTCCCAAAGGATCATTCCGCCGCTGCGGGTACCAAGATGGCTGTGATAATCCACCCCGAAAAACACATCCATGGCGACGTCCCTTGTGGACACCGCGCCGAAAAAGCCGCCCATCAGCTGAACATCTCCCTGATCTCACGGTCCGCGGCAAGCGTCTTCTCCCGGTCCGCCTTACGTGCCTCAGACAGTTTGCCGGCGAGCTCCTCGTCGCTTACAGAGAGGATCTCAACCGCAAGCAGGGCAGCGTTCTTTGCCCCGTCAATGGCGACGGCGGCAACGGGGATCCCGGGCGGCATCATGATCGTAGACAGGAGCGCGTCCGTTCCGTCGGAGCCGGATGAACGCAGGGGGATGCCGATGACCGGCAGCGTCGTATTGGCGGCGATCGCGCCGGCGAGATGGGCTGCCATGCCCGCCGCAGCAATGATCGCGCCGAAGCCATGCTCACGGGCAGTCCTCGCGAATTCCTTCGCTTCCTCGGGCGTTCGATGCGCCGAGAGGACCCGTACCTCCGTGGGCACGTCAAACTGCCGCAGCACGCCGACCGCTTTTTCTACCGTGGGGAGGTCGGACCGGCTCCCCATTACGATCCCTACTTTTCGCATTATCTACCTCTCTTTCGATCGGGCGGTGCTGTCAGACTTTCAGCTCCGCGGTAACGGTCTCCTCCGGATACTGTGCCAGGAACGGACGGACAACGTCCCGCAGGTATTCCTCTACCTGCGATGCCGCACGCCCGGTATACCCGGCAGGATCCAGTTCGCTTCGTATCTCGTCTTCCGTCAGCGGGATCTTTTCACAGGCGCCCAGCCGCTCGACCAGGTCGTTCTCCCCGCCTTCCAGACGGACCTTCGCGGCCGCCTGATGGGAGCATACGCGTATGATCTCGTGGAGTTCCTGGCGGTCTCCGCCGCGCTTGACGGACTCCATCATAATGTTCTCCGTCGCCATGAACGGCAGCTTTTCCATAACACGGCGGCGGATGACCTTATCGTACACCACCATGCCGCTGGTCACATTGATATACAGTTCCAGAATGCTGTCCACTGCAAGGAAAGCTTCCGCCACGGAAATGCGTTTGTTCGCGCTGTCGTCCAGCGTCCGTTCGAACCACTGTGTCGACGCCGTGAATGCGGGATTGAGCGAATTGCAGATCACATACCTTGCCAGCGCCGAGATCCTTTCGCTGCGCATGGGATTGCGTTTGTACGGCATCGCGGATGACCCGATCTGCGTGCTCTCGAACGGCTCCTCCATCTCCTCAAAGGACTGCAGAAGCCTCAGGTCGTTGGAGAACTTGTAGGCGCTTTGAGCGATGCCGGAGAGGACGGAGAGGAAATACGAATCCACCTTGCGGGAATAGGTCTGCCCCGAAACAGGCACGCAGCCCGGGAACCCCATTTCTTCGGCGATCAGCTCCTCGAGCTTTTTGACTTTCTCTTCATCACCGGCAAAGAGCTCCATAAAGCTCGCCTGTGTCCCGGTCGTCCCCTTCGAGCCCAGAAGACGCAGTCGCTCCGTCTGCCACCGGAGATTATCCACGTCCGTGATCAGTTCGTTGATCCACAGCGTTGCACGCTTGCCCACCGTAGTAAGCTGCGCAGGCTGGAGATGCGTGTAGGCCAGGCACGGCAGGCTGCGATAGCGCTCTGCGTGGTCCGCCAGATTACGGATCACCTGAAGCGCTTTTTTTATCACGATTCGGGAAGCCTCCCGCAGGATGATCACATCGGTATTGTCTCCCACGTAGCAGCTGGTTGCTCCCAGGTGGATGATGGGCGCGGCGTCGGGGCACTGCTGCCCGTAGGCATAAACGTGGCTCATCACGTCATGCCGTACCTGGCGCTCGCGCGCTTCGGCGACCTCATAGTTGATGTCGTCCCGGAAAGCCTCCATCTGGGCGATCTGGGCGTCCGTGATCGGGAGTCCCAACGCCTGTTCGCCCCGCGCCAGAGCGATCCAGAGCCTTCTCCAGGTCCGGAATTTGAAATCCTCCGAGAACAGGCGCTGCATCTCTTCACTCGCGTACCGCGTGGAAAACGGGGAAATATAGCCTTCTCTGCTGTCTGTCATGGGCGGCTCAAGCTCCGAAGACGCGCCGCATCATCTCCGCGTAGGCGCCTTCCACGTTGCCCAGATCCCGGCGAAAGCGGTCTTTATCCAGTTTTTCGTTCGTGTCGGCGTCCCAGAACCGGCAGGTGTCCGGAGAGATCTCATCCGCCAGAACGATCGTTCCGTCGGCCAGGCGGCCGAACTCCAGCTTGAAATCGACGAGCTTTACGTTCAAAGAGAGGAAATACGCCTTGAGGATGTCGTTGATACGGAAAGCGAGCTCCTTGATGCGTTCGATCTCCTCTTTCGTAGCCAGCTTGAGAGCAAGAGCATGGTAGGAATTGATGAGCGGATCGTGGAGTTCGTCGTTCTTGTAGGAGAACTCGATCGTAGGCTCGTCAAAAACGATTCCCTCCTCCACACCGTAGCGTTTGGCGAAAGAGCCGGCCGAGATGTTGCGGATGATGACTTCGAGGGGAACGATCGATACCTTCTTCACGACGGTCTCGCGGTCGTTGAGTTCTTCCACATAATGGGTGGGGATGCCCTGCTCGGCAAGCATGCGCATCAGATAATTCGACATACGGTTATTGACGACGCCCTTTCCGAGGATGGTGCCTCTTTTCGTACCGTCAAAGGCGGTGGCGTCGTCTTTGTAGGAAACGATCACCAGGTCGTCACGCTCGGTAGCATACACTTTCTTCGCCTTGCCCTCGTACAGCTGCACTGTCTTTTCCATGCCAGGTCCTCCTTAGTGTTATTATGATCGTCAAAAAAGAAAAGCGCCCGACGGATCAGGACGCGAGGATTCCCGCGTAGGTTTCCGTTGGGCGGACTGAGAGCGCATGGGCAGACGGAGGCGTGAAGAGATGCAGACCTGTATCGTCCCGCAGAAATGCAGTCGGGAGACACGCGATGCAGATCCGGTCCACAGGCCCTCACCTCCGTTCAAACACGCTCTTTCAATATGTTGTTATGATACCAAATCCGGCTCGTCAGTGTCAACTCACAGAAACGCAGAGAATCCGTCACTGCGCCTGCTCTTTTTGGGCAATTCACGCAAAAAGATGCCTCTTTCTCTGAAACAAGCGGGCGGCGGACGCCTTCGTAAAGCGTCCGCCGTCCACATATATTGTGTTTTCCCTTTTCTCAGATGGAATATCTTGCGATGACCCCGAACAGGGAAAGAACTGCCATCACAAACGTGATCCCCGTAAACAGAACGAAGATGCTCTTTTCGTTCCATTTATGTCCGGTCCATCCGCCCATCTCCAGATGATGGTGGAACGGAGCCATGCGGAAGATACGTTTTCCGTGCGTGAGCTTGAAATACGCCACCTGCAGGATATCCGAGAGGGTCTCGATGATAGGCATCACACACAGCGGGATGAGGATCAGCGGAATATCCATGGCAAAGGCGAGGCCGGCTACGGCGCCGCCCAGGAACAGCGAACCCGTATCCCCCATAAACACCCGTGCGGGATTGTAATTATAGATCAGAAACCCGAGCAGCGCTCCGGTGATGCCCGCGGAAAAGATCCCCTGCGGAAGGAATCCCGTCCCCCAGCAGAACACGATCGCGGTAAAGCACAGGAAGACAGGTATGCAGGTCCCCGCAGCAAGCCCATCAACGCCGTCCGTGATGTTTACTGCGTTGACGGTACCAACGATCACAAAAACTGCAAAAATGTAGTACAGAGGAGCCGACACGGGAACATATGTATTCCAGAACGGAACGTACAGCCCCGGCGTTATATGTCCTGTTCGCCGCAGCAGGAGCAGGAACAGGATCGCCGCCGCGAGCTGAAGCAGGAACTTGCTCTTGGCGCTCAGGCCACGGTTCTGTTTATGGCGAAGCTTCTGAAGATCGTCGAGAAACCCGATCGCGCCGAATACGGCAGCAAATACCAGAATGAACAGGTGCGTCAGGTTCCCTTCCCTTATGCACGAGAAGCCGACTGAAAGACATACGACGGCGACAGCGGCTATGAACATGATGCCGCCCATAGTGGGTGTACCTTCTTTGCTCTTGTGCCAGTTCGGTCCTATCTCTTTGATGGACTGACCGACCTTGATCTTTCGAAGCCAGGGCACCAGTACCGCTCCGATGGCGCTCGAAAGCACGAAGCCCGTCACAAGAGCCAGTATCAGCCTCATCGTCATTTATCGGTCCCCTCTTCCGTCTGTTTCCTGCCGGCGCGTTCACGAATGACGTCCGCCACGATCTCTCTCTCGTCCATGTGTATTTTTTCTTTTCCGATGATCTGATAGTCCTCGTGCCCTTTGCCGCACAGCAGGATCACGTCTTCGGGCTTATGATTCTCGATCGCCCAGCGGATCGCTTCTCTCCGGTCCGGAAGGACGACGTGCTCCGTTCCGATCTCTTCTACGCCCGGCAGGATCTCCTCTATGATCGCGTTTGGATCCTCGGTGCGCGGATTGTCGCTCGTAACGATCACAAGATCCGCAAGTTCCGCGGCGATCTTTCCCATTTTGGGTCTTTTTCCGCGGTCCCTGTCACCTCCGCATCCGAACAGGATGACAAGCCGCGCAGGCGCGATATCACGCAGGGTATGCAGCACGTTCTCCATGGCATCCGGCGTGACTGCGTAGTCGATGTAGATATGATAGTCTCCGTCCGTTCTTACAGGCTCTACTCTTCCTCTGGCGCCAGAGCAGTTCTCAAGGGCTTCTGCTGCAGCCGTAAGCGGGACTCCCAGGATCCGCACACAGGAAAGCGCCGCAAGAGCGTTATATACCGAGAACATCCCGGGCAGAGGGAGACTCACGCGCGTCAGTTCCCCCTGCTCCAGCGCAATGAAGCGTATACCGGAGGCGCTCAGGCGTATGTCTCTCGCTGTCAGATCTGCATTGTCCGTCTTAACGGAAAACGTATATACAGGTTGCGGCGCATCGCGCAGGACAGTCTCCGCCCACGGATCATCTGTATTGGCCGCCGCTCTATCGCACATTGGGAACAGCAGGCTTTTCGCTGCAGCGTATTCTTCCATCGTATGATGAAAATCCAAATGATCCTGCGTAAGGTTCGTAAACAGGCCGATGGCAAAATGCGTTCCCGCAACACGCTGCAGTGCAAGGGAATGCGAAGAGACCTCCATCACACAGTGCGTACAGCCCTCATCCGCCATCTCACGGAACAGTCTCTGCAGGTCCACAGATTCCGGCGTCGTGAACTCTGTGTGGATCTCCCGGTCGCCGATCCAGTTGCTTATGCTGCCGATCAGCCCGACTTTTGCGCCGAGGCACCGTTCCAGGAGCTGCTTCACCAGGATGCTGGTCGTCGTTTTGCCGTTCGTTCCGGTGATGCCGATCACTGTGAGTTCTTTGGAAGGATCCCTGTAAAAAGCGCACGATGCGAGAGCCAGCCCAAGCCTGGAATCATCCGTCACGACATACGGGACCCCCTCTGCCGGTTCCTCGCAGAGAACGGCTGCGCAGCCTTTCTCCACGGCGGACGGGATATAAATGTGGCCGTCTGAGTCAAAGCCCCGAACAGCCACAAACAGATCCCCCGGCTGCACTCTCCGCGAGTCACAGCATATTCCGCTGATCTCCATGGACAGATCGGCATTGGAGGTGACGATATTGATGTTTTGAAGGACCTCTTCCAGTTTCATTTTCTTACCCCGTGGGGCAGCTCCCCTTCTCCCCGGTCGTTACTGTATTCTATCCCCCCGGAGCTGTTCACCCGCGGCGAACGGCTTCCGAAACGGAACCAACAAGGGAATTCCATGCATATGTCATTTCCTGGCCGCGTCGTACGCCGAGCACTTCGCCCCGGCTTTCCGCTTCTTCCTCCAGGGTCACTATGGCGGCCGGCTCCGGTTCGGATACGGTCTCCTCTGTGCTGAAAGCAGCACGTGCCTGCCCGGTGAGAAGTGTCATCAGCAGAAGCGCCGCGGCAAACCCTCCCAGCAGGAATACCGGCGCAGTCCGCCTTGCGGGATGCACTCGAACATGCCGCGGTCCGTCCGCTTCGGACTGCATATGCTCGGGTACCCAGTAGCGGCCGACGAAGCGGTCTGCGATCAGCGGGAGCTCGCGTGTGGGCTCGTCAGGGACTTTTGCTTCCTTCGGGGTATGGGAAAGCTCTGCCGCACGGAAAACCATCGTTTTCTGAGCGGGTTCAAAAACCGCTGTCTTCTGTTCGTTCAGCGCGGTATTCATCATGCTCTCCCTTTCTCTTTTTTACAGTCTCTCCGCTGTCCGAAGCCTTGCGCTCCTGGCCCGGGGATTGTTTTTCAGTTCCTCTTCTCCCGCCGTCACCGGTTTTCCTATCGATCTGACCGTCTGCCGGAAACCGCACACGCATACCGGAAAATCGGGTGGGCATGTACAGCCGTTTTCTCTTTCTCGGATCGCTGTTTTAACGATCCTGTCCTCCAGTGAGTGAAAGCTGATCACGCAGATCCTGCCGCCGGGCTTCAGCCTGTCCATGGCCGTTTCGAGCATTTCCCGCTCAGCATTGAGTTCGTCGTTGACCGCGATCCGGATCGCCTGAAAGCATCGTTTCGCCGGGTGCTGTTTCTCTCTCAGCGCTGCCGCCGGCATCGCCGAGCGGATGATCCCGGTCAGTTCCCCGGTCGTACGGATCGGGCCGCTTTCCCTGCGCTTCACGATCGCCGAGGCGATCCTTCCCGCGTATCTTTCTTCTCCGTAGTCCCGAAAGATGCGGGTCAATTCCTCTTGTGGACTGTCGTTTACGATATCGTACGCCGTCACAGGAGCCTCGGTATCCATCCGCATATCCAGCGGAGCGTCCGCCATATACGAGAATCCGCGTTCCGGCCGGTCCAGCTGCGGGGAGGAGACTCCCAGATCGAAAAGCATTCCGTCCGCCTGGTCGACGCCCGCCTCATCGAGGATCCTCCCCAGTTCGCGGAAGTTCCCGTGGACGAAGGTTATCTTGTCGCTCCACGGAGCCAGACGTTCTCCGGCGGCTCTGATAGCCTGCGCGTCTTGGTCGATGGCGATCAGCCTTCCGGTTCCCAGTCTCTGCACGATGGCAAGCGAATGCCCTCCCATCCCCAGCGTACCGTCTACATAGACGCCGTCAGGCCGTATATTCAGGCGTTCGATGCATTCATCCAGCAGAACACTGACATGCCCGTCCATCTCAGAATTCCAGTTCTTCCATCACCGCAGCGATGTTCTCCGGCGTCATCTCGATCAGATGCTGCTCATTCCACTTTGCACTGTCCCAAAGCTCTGCGTGGTTGTTGCAGCCTACGACAGTGACCTCTTTCTCCAGCCCCGCATACTCACGAAGGTTCTGGGGAAGAAGGATCCTGCCCGCCCCGTCGACCTCGCAGCGTGCAGCGAAAGCGAACAGCGGGCGCATTTTTCTCTGCTTTACGAAGGGCATTGCGTCAACTTTGTCGGAAAACTGCTTCCAACTCTCCGCTGAATAAGCAGACAGGCACCGGTCCATGGAGAGGGTTACGTAGAACACACTTCCCAGTTCGTCCCGAAGGCGGGAAGGCACAGCCAGCCGACCTTTGGCATCGATCGTATGGTTATATTCTCCGGTCATGGCGCGCCCTCCTTTCGAAACGATCTGCAGCGGGCGGAAAGTCGGTGAATTATGCCACTTTCTCCCACTTTTCCCCACCTGTCACCCACATTATAAGTGAAAATAAGAAAAAAGCAAGAGAAAAATTCTCCTGCTTTTCTTCGATCTTCCCCTGTTTTAGCCGGGGAAGGCACTATATATTGTGGTTTTTCTTTGTTGTCGGCGCCGCCCTACACAGGATACGGGAGCCGTTTTTTCGCAACGTTCTTCTTGGTAAAAAATACTGATTTTTCAAGCAAAAAACTGGGCAAATTCACAATGCCATTTCTTCGACGTCACGGATGGAAACGTCCGCTTTTCCGTCCTGTACAGGTGGTACGACCGTGCGGATCTGGCCGCGTACCGTGCGCACGCTCTCAAGCGCCTGGGCGACAGCGTCTTCCGTTTTCCGGAGGGCGTCGTCGAGATATTCACCGGCAGCGCGCCGCACTTCAGCGGATTTCTGCTCGGAGTCGCGGAGCGTATCTTCAGCCTTCTGGCGCGCCGTCAGATAAATGCTCTCTCTGTCGACCAGCTTTCTGGCTTCTTCTTCGGCAGCAGACTTGATCTCGGCCGCTTCCCTGCGGGCGCCGGATATAAAATCGTCTCTGGCGATCATGAGCCGCCTGGCCTCGCTGAGGTCGGACGGGAGTACGGCTTTGAGATCGTCGAGAAGATTCAAAGCCTTGTCACGCTCTACCATGCACTTATCGTTGCTCAGGGGAACACCCCAGGCCTCGGCGATCATGGTGTAAAGCATATCGATGATATCCAGTGCATGGTTTTCCATTAGATATGTTTCTCCTTTATCCGTTCCGTGATGATCCGGTCCACTTCCGGCGGGAGGAAACGGGAGACGTCTCCCCCATAGCCTGCGATCTCCTTCACCATACTGGAGCTGAGATATGTATATCGTTCATCGGAGGCGAGGAAGACCGTCTCGACGTCGGAATTGAGTTTCTTGTTGGTGAGCGCCATCATGAACTCATATTCGAAATCCGAAAGGGCCCGGAGGCCTCGGACGACCACCGGATGTTCGTATCTCGCGGCATAGTCCACCAGAAGGCCATCCCAGGAATCCACCGACACGTTGGGAATGCCCTGCGTGACCAGGCGTACCATATCAGTGCGCTCATCCAGCGTGAACATGCCCTTCTTGCCGACGTTGGCAACCACGCATACTACGACACGATCGAACATGAGCGATGCGCGGCGGATCACGTCCAGATGGCCGAGTGTGATCGGGTCAAAGCTGCCGGGACAAATGGCTGTCTGCATCAGTTGTTTCCTCTTGTCATCGTGATCAGTCTTGTTTTTCCGTATCGATATGACTTTATGCTTCCCCAGCCTTCCGGGAGATCGGGAACAGGAGTGTCCGCTCTGGATTCGCAGACTATTATACCACCCTTTGACAGGATGTCAAACGAGACGACCGCCCGCACGGCCTCTTCTGCCAGTCCGGAATCGTACGGGGGATCGACGAAGATGAGGTCGAACGTCCTGCCGGGCCTCAGATACTCGATGGCGTCGCACTGGATCACCTCGGCGTTCAGCCCGCAGCGGCGCAGGTTTTCTTTCACGAGCCGGACCGAATCCCGGGACCGGTCCAGAAAGACACAGGCGGCAGCCCCGCGCGAGAGCGCTTCGATCCCCAGCTGGCCCGTTCCGGCGAACATGTCCAGAACACGCCGTCCTTCGATATCGAACTGTATGATATTGAAAAGCGCTTCCTTGACCATATCGGTCGTAGGCCGGACGTCCATTCCTTGAGGCTCCGCCAGTCTCCTTCCCCGGCAGCTCCCCGAGATCACTCTCATTTCTTCTCGTCCTCCCCGTGAAAATACGTATACACCGCACGCGCTGTGTTTCTGGGCACGGCTGCGGACAATTCTTCCTCACTTGCTTCCCGGATCGCTTTGATCGTTCCGAAAGTCCGGATCAGATCGTTCCTTCTCTTCTCCCCTACCCCGGGGATCCTGTCCAGCGAAGAGCCGCGGACGCTGTCGCGCAGAGAGCGATGGTACTCGATGGCGAAACGGTGGGTCTCCTCCTGGATGCGGCCGATGAGCGCGAATACTGCAGGGTTCGACTGGATCCCGACCTCGCTGCCGGCGGCGTCGATCAGCGCGCGGGTGCGGTGCCTGTCGTCCTTGATCATGCCGAATACGGGAACGGATATTTCCAGTTCCTCCAGTACCGAGCACGCAGCAGCGGCGTGTTCGGCTCCTCCGTCGATCAGCAGCAGGTCCGGAAGAGAGACAAACGACTCGTCCCCTTCTATCAAGCGGCGGAACCGACGCGAGACTGCCTCGCGCATCGAACCGTAGTCGTCCTGCGCATCGAGCGTTTTCATGCGGAACTTACGGTAATCCTTTTTCAGCGGCTTTCCGTCTTTATGGACGGTCATGCACGCGACGATCTCCGTGTCGCCGGTATTGGAAATATCGAAAGCTTCAATGCGGTGCGGATAGGACGGCAGGCGCAGCGTTTCCTGCAGCCACAGCAGGGACTTTGCCCGTCTCTGTTCTGCCGTTGTAACGCGAAGCGATTCCTCCCGGGCGTTGAGAGCTGCTTTCTCAGAGAAACGCGCGCGGTCGCCGCGCTGCGGGATCTCCACGCGGACGCGATGCCCGGCGGTCTCGGTCAGCCATCGCTCCAGTTCTTCCCTGTCCTCCGGTCCGAACGGGAGCAGGACGGTCTTCGGGAAGAAGGACCGATCCGAGTAATACTGCCGCAGCAGTGCCGACAGCGCCTCGCCGTCGGATTCCAGAGGATCATCCAGAAGGATATCGTCTTTTCCGGAAAGATCGCCGTCATTATAGTGGAGGACGGAAAAGCAGGCCTTGGCCCCGCGGAAGAAGCCGATCGCATCGGTGTCCGCTCTCGCGGTGGAAATGACCTTCTGCCGGTTCTCCAGCGCAGATACGGCGCGAAGCCTGTCGCGCAGGGTTGCCGCGTCTTCGAAGCGCAGTTCTTCCGCCGCCCGCTCCATCTGCTCCTGCAGGGCAGACTTCAGTTCCTCCGTTCTGCCCTCAAGCACCATCACTGCACTCCGGAAAGCTTCTCTATAGGCTTCTTCTCCCGGTTCGCCGCGGCACCAGCCGCGGCATGTACCCATCTGGTACTGAAGGCAGGGACGTTCCCGCCCGATATCTCGGGGGAATTTTCTGGAGCAGGTCGGAAGTCCGAGCGCCTTTGAAAGTGTGTCGATCAGCGACGCTGTCTGCGATCGGCCTCCGTAGGGGCCGAAATAGGACGCTCCGTCTTTCTCCGCTCTGTTCACCATGCGGAAACGCGGATACTTCTCGCGAAGGTCCGTACGTACGAAGGGATAACCTTTGTCGTCTTTCAGCAGGATGTTGTAATGCGGCTGATTCTTCTTGATCAGGGAGTTTTCCAGTACCAGTGCCTCGAATTCGCTCTCGGCGATGATCACGTGGAAATCGTCCACCTTAGCCGCCATGGCTGCCACCTTGGGCAGATGGTCGCCGCGGAAATAACTGGTCACGCGATTCTTCAGTGCCTTTGCCTTTCCGACATAGATCACTTCACCGGCGCTGTCCAGCATGATATATACTCCCGGCAGGAGCGGCAGGCGGTTCGCTTTTTCTCTTAGCTCTTCCAGCTTTGTCATGAAGCACCCTCACCTTGCGGTGTCTTTCTTCCCCGGTACATAAGAAAAAAAGGGCGTGCAAAAGCACGCCCTGGCTTTGTTTGTGGATTACTCCTGGAAATCGGTGGCGATGAGCTCGCAGAGAGCTGCGGCCGCTTCTTCTTCGTCCGTACCGTCCGCGATGATGGTGATGGGCGTTCCCTTGACGATGCCCAGGGAGAGCACGCCGAGCAGGGACTTCGCATTCACATGACGGCCGTCTTTATCTACCCAGATGCTACACTTGAACTCGTTCGCTTTCTGGATGAAAAACGTAGCGGGACGGGCGTGAAGTCCGACCTGATTGTTGATGACAACTTCTTTGCTAACCATAACAGCCGCTCCTAATAATTCATAGATTGTTGCCGGAAAAACATGAAACACCCGGATTTTACGTGCTTTGATTTTATCAAACGGGAAAAATGCCGTCAACTGTTTTTCGCCGTTTTGGAGCTTTGCACAGCAATCTTCTTTTGCCGGTCCGTGGATTATTTCAATTCCACAACAGTCACGCCCGTCTCTCCCTCGCCATATCTGCCAAGGCGGAAAGAACGCACCTGTCTGTTCTTTTTCAGTGCCTGCTGTACGGCGGTCCGGAGCGCACCGGTGCCCTTGCCGTGGATGATCGTAACCGTCTTCATCCCGCCCTGTGACGCGGAGTCGATATATCGCTCCACCACGGGGATCGCTTCGATCGTCTCCATTCCGCGGATGTCCAGGTCGGAAGAAACGGATTCTCCGCGAAGCGTGATGCCGCGGCTTTCCGGTTTCCGTTCAGGCTTCGGGGCGTGTTTCCGGACAACGACGTCGTCCTGATCCGCCGTGACCTGCAGCGCGCCTGCCTGCAGGGTCAGCGTCCCGTCCGGTGCGGCGTCGACCACCATCGCGTCCACTCCCATGGACCGGATCCGCACTGTGTCGCCCACGACCGCAGGCCGTTCGGAGCGCTCCTCCGGCTCCTCGATCTCCGGCTCGGGGCCTATGCGCTCACTCGCCTCATTCAGGTCGCGGAGGATATCTGTGCGGGCCTCGTTGACCTCCCGGTGCTCACTTTCGGCGTAGGTCCTCCGCATGCCGTCGAGTTCCCGGAAGGTCCTCTCGGCAACGGCGCGGGCGTCGTCCAGGATGCGCTGCGCTTCACGGCGTGAGCGCTCTCCCGCTTTGTCCAGACGGACCTCCAGCTCGGCGCGCATCTGTGCGGCCTTTTTGCGGTCGTCTTCTGCGGCGCGAAGCGCCTTCGCTGCTTCCTCCCTGTCGCGGTCCATCACGCGCCTGGTCTGTTCCAGCTTCTCAATGATCTCTTCAAACCTGGCGTCGGTCACGCCAATGCGTTCGGCCGCATCCTCGATGATCTCCTCCGGCAGGCCGAGCCTTCTGCAGATCGCGAAAGCGTTGGATTTTCCGGGAATGCCAAGCAGCAGTCGATACGTCGGTCTCAGTGTATCTACGTCGAATTCGCAGGAAGCATTCATCACGCCCGGAGTATTCGATGCGTACAGTTTGAGCTCTGCATAATGGGTCGTAGCGGCGATCAGGCCGCCGCGGCTGCGAGCATGCTCAAGGATCGCCACCGCGAGAGCAGCGCCTTCGGTGGGGTCGGTGCCCGCGCCGAGCTCATCAAAAAGCAGCAGCGTGTCCTCATCGCACTCGCTGAGCAGCCCTACGATGTTGACCATGTGAGCCGAAAACGTCGAAAGGGACTGCTCGATGCTCTGTTCGTCTCCGATATCTGCCAAAATGCGCGAAAAGACCGGGACGCGGCTCCCATCTCCCGCGGGAATGTGAAGACCGCACTGCGCCATCAGGCAAAGCAAACCGATCGTTTTAAGGGTGACGGTCTTGCCGCCCGTATTCGGGCCGGTGATGACCAGCGTATCGAACCCGCCGCCCAGCTCCACGTCGATCGGCACAGCGACGTCCTTCGACAGCAGCGGATGGCGCGCACGCCGCAGGCGGATCTCCCCATCCGAGATCTCCGGGGCGCTGCCGTTCATCCGGAAGCTCAGCTTTGCCCTGGCAAAGATCAGGTCCAGTGTAACGAGCACGGTGTAATCTGCGTCGATCGTCTCGCGGTGCGACGCGCATTCCGCAGACAGCTCGGCGAGGATCCGTTCGATCTCCGCTTTCTCCCGCGCTTTCAGTTCACGGATCTCATTGTTTGCCTTCACCGCGGCCATCGGCTCCACGAAGATCGTGGCACCGGAGGCTGAGACGTCATGCACCAGGCCCGGGACCGAACCTTTGTGCTCCGCTTTCACGGGAACCACATACCGGTCCGAACGGGTCGTGATGATCGGCTCCTGGAGAAACTTCGCCATGGACGGCGCGGAAATGATCTTCTGCAGGCTGTCCCGCACGCGGGCAGCGGCAGCGCGCATTTTCCGGCGAATGTCCGCGAGCTCTGAGCTCGCACTGTCGGCGATCTCATCCTCAGCGGGGATGGATGCGATGATCCTGTCTTCCAAAAAACGGTTGATCTGCAGTGTCCGGAAGAAGGGATCCAGGCAGGTCGTCTTTTCCGCAGACATGCCGTAGGAACGTACAGCGCGCGCTGACTGCAGGACGCCTGCGATGTCCAGCAGTTCCCTTGTGTTCAGGATGCCGCCCATGTCCGCTCTTGCAAGCGCTCCCCGGACGTCTTTGAGTCCGGAAAAAGCAGGGCTCCCCTTCACCACCATCATGCCGGCAGCTGCGGTCGTTTCTTCCAGTGCGCGAAGGATCTCCTCTTTGTATGTTGAAGGAGTGAGACCGGCCGCGGCTTCCTTCGCAGGCGCGGACACGGCTTCGGAGGCCAGCAGCGCGAGCACTGCCGGCAGTTCCAGTATGTTCTGTGATTTTTCGAATAGATCCATATCCATCTCCCTCTGCCTTGGCAGAGTACGATCATTTATACTTTTTCCAATAATCGAGAGTCTCGAAGCTCCGGTCCAGCTGTGCGATCGTGAACTGCTCACAGATCCGGTAAAACCGTTCGGCGGCGTCCTCCGGCAGGGAAAACGTGAAGGCGCGGCGAGCATCGCTGCGGATCACGTGCCGCAGCGCATCCAGCGAGGCGGGACAGAGCGCGAGGCTTTTCCCCGGGGCAGGCGGCGGGCACGAAGCGCAGTGCGTGCCTCCGCCGAGAATGCTGAACCTCGGTTCTCTGGGCGGCATCTCGCCGCAGCTGAGGCAGCGTTCTGTCTCGGGTGTGAATCCTGCGAGGCACATCATCCGCAGCTCCGCAGCCGCCTTCACGTGCCGGTCGGGATAGAGCCCGCGGGAGAGCGCGTAAAGAGCGTTCAGGCCGGTCCGGAGCAGTTCCGGGTCGGGGCTGTCTTCATTGGAAAGCGTCTCCATCAGCTCGGCCAGATAGCATCCGAGCGCATACTTTCCCAGATCCTCCCGGAGACCGGAAAAATCCTCGAGGACGCTCCCCTCGGTCAATGTATGGCGGCCGCGGTTTTCGAAGAACGTCAGCTCGGACCAAACCAGCATCTGCGCGGACGCGGCAAATCGCGCGCCTTTTTTCAAAGCGCCTTTTGCCTCTGCCGTGATCTTCCCCTCCTCTTCGGTGAGGATGGTCAGGATCTTACTGGATTCCTTGTATTTTACTTCGCGCAGCACAAGGCCATGCAGAGTTTTATACATACCGCGTTCCCCTGTCCGGAAGGCCGGATCATTTGTCGCTGTAGCCAAAGTTGCGCAGCAGGAAATCGGAATCCCTCCAGCGCTCCTTGACCTTCACCCAGGTCCGTAGAAACACCTTCGTACCCATGAATTCCTCCATGTCGCAGCGGGCTTCCTCGCCGATCGTCTTGAGCATGGAGCCGTTCTTGCCGATGATGATCCCCTTATGGCTGGCCTTCTCGCAGTAGATCACTGCATCCACGTCGATGATCCCGCTGTCCCGCTCGGAAAACTTCTCGATCTCCACAGCTGTGCCGTGCGGGATCTCCCGGTCCAGATGGACGAGCAGTTTCTCGCGGAGCAGCTCAGCGCAGACCTGCCGTTCGGGCTGGTCTGTGGTCGTCCCTTCCGGAAACAGCGCCGGGCTTTCCACTGCAAAGCTTTCCAGTTCTCCAAGCAGTTCCTCCACGCCATCGCCGGTCGCCGCCGATACGGGGACCACCGCTTTGAAATCGAATTCTCCCGCATAGGCGGCGATCACTTCCAGAAGCTTCTCCGGCGCCACGGTGTCGATCTTGTTCACTGCCAGCACCGCCGGTACACCGGCCTCCCGGATGCTCCGGATCAGTTCCTTTTCCTGCGGTCCCGGCACGGGCACGGGCTCCACGACGAGGATAACTGCGTCTACGTCCGCAACGCTCTGCCGGACCACGCCCACCATGTAGTCGCCGAGTTTCGTACGCGGCTTATGGAAGCCCGGAGTATCCAGAAAGATGAACTGCGTCTCTCCTCTCTGGCAGACCGCCGTAACTCTTGTGCGTGTCGTCTGCGGTTTCTGAGACACGATCGCGATCTTTTCCCCGGCAAAAGCGTTCGCAAGCGTAGACTTGCCCACGTTCGGCCTGCCGCAGATGGTGATCATCGCTGTTTTAGAAATCATATCCGAGCTCCTTCATGATCGCTTTTTCCCGCGCGCGCATTCTGGCCTTTTCCTCGCCCTCGTCCAAATGGTCGTATCCAAGCAGGTGCAGTACGGAATGTACAGTCAGGTACTGTACCTCATGGGCAAAGCCGCCGCCGTACTCCTCCGCCTGTGCCTGCGCCTTTTCCAGGGAAAGGACCATGTCTCCGAGGAATCTGGCGCCCGTTTCCGGATCGGTCTCGTCGATCGGAAAAGAGAGCACGTCGGTCGCCCGGTCGATGCCGCGGTATTCAAGGTTGACGGCATGGATATTCTCGTCGTCAGTCAGCAGAACGTCGATGCCGCAGGGCTCCTCCACGTTCTCAGCGCCAAGCGCGGCGACAGCCGCACGTTTTACCAGCGCGGCGCTCTCCGGATGGCCAAGGCCTCTTTTTCCCCTTCGTACGTTGATAATATGCTTCACTGCATCCTCCTTCGTCCCGGAGGCGGGTTCTTCGCTCCTGGAAGAGGCTTTTTCTCACGCGGCGCCGTCTTCTCAAAGGCTTCGTAGGCGGAGATGATCTTCTGCACCAGCGCATGCCGGACGACGTCCGCTCCGGTAAACCGGCAAACCGCAATATCGTCCACGCCTTCGAGCACTTTCATGGCCTCCTTCAGGCCGGAGACCTTGTCGGCAGGCAGATCGATCTGCGTCACATCGCCCGTGATCACCATTTTGCTGTTGAAACCCAGGCGCGTCAGGAACATCTTCATCTGTTCCCGGGAGGTGTTCTGCGCCTCGTCCAGGATGATGAAGCTGTCGTCAAGTGTCCTCCCGCGCATGTACGCGAGAGGTGCGACCTCGATGTTCCCTTTTTCCAGGTACGTGTTATACGTCTCCGGGCCCAGCATGTCGAAGAGCGCGTCATACAGCGGCCGGAGGTACGGATCCACCTTGCTCTGCAGGTCTCCCGGAAGGAAACCCAGCCTCTCTCCCGCTTCCACCGCGGGACGTGTAAGGACGATGCGGTTCACAGCGTGTTCCCGGAAAGCCGCTACCGCGCAGGCAACGGCGAGATAAGTTTTGCCCGTGCCCGCCGGGCCGATACCGAGCGTTACGGTGTTCTCCCGGATCGCCTTTACGTATTCCGTCTGGCCGAGGGTCTTTGGCTTGACCGGTCTGCCTTTGGCCGTGATACATACCACGCCGCTGCCGAGTTCCGCTATCCGGTCCTCACGCCCGTCGCGAACCATTTCAATGATATAGCGGACCTTCTGCTCATCGATCGTCTCGCCGCGCGCGGCCAGAGACAGCAGGCCCTGCACAGCTTTTTCGGCGTCCACTACATGCTCCGGCTCTCCGGAGATCTTCAGTTCCGAGTCTCTGTCCGTGACGCGGACGTCGTACTCCTTTTCTATGATGCGCATGTTCTGGTCGAACGACCCGAACACACTCAGTACGTATTCCACGCGGTCCACCGCGATGATCCGATCCATGCGATCCTCCTGATGAGTGTTATTGAATACCTGATTTCCTCTGCGCCGTCATGCTCCGCCCAGGCGGAACAGGATCCCGGCTGCAGCGGCCAGCGCTATGAACAGCACGGGGTGCTTCTTTTTCAGCGGCTTCACCAGATTAGTGAGACACCAAATGACCACGAAGAGTACGATCGCCTTCCACCGGAACAGGTCCGCAGCCCGTCCCGTTGCCTGGAACAGAGCACCGTTGAACAGGATGAGTGTGAACACAGACCATCCGGCCGCCGCGATCAGCCCTGTGGATGCCGGGCGAAGGGCGTAGAAGGCGCCGTCCACATATCGATTGGTGCGAAACGCGCGAAGAGCTGCAGAGATCAGAAGGATCACGATCACGCTGGGCGTCACCAGTCCGAGTGTTGCGATCACGGCTCCCGGGATCCCGGCGCAGTGAAACCCTACGTAAGTCGCCATGTTCACACCGATGGGACCCGGCGTAGACTCCGATACGGCCAGCATATTGGCCATATCCATCGAAGTGAACCAGCCGGTCTTTTGTCCTAGTGCGGAGAGGAATGGGAGCGTGGCAAGCCCGCCGCCGATGGAGAAAAGCCCCACCTTGAAGAATTCCCAGTAAAGGATGAGGATCATGCCTTCTCCCCCTTTCTTCCGGGGATCAGCACCCTCGTCACGATGCCGACGACGGCCGCCGCCAGCACAAAGAGCACCGGGCTCACGTTGGGGAAGCCGATGGACAGCAGCGCCACAGCCAGAAACACGATCAGTGTAACGGCGTCTTTCACCGAGGAGCGGAACAGCTTCACCACTGCGTTGAGGATCAGGACGCACACTGCTACGCGGATCCCCGCGAAAGCGTTCTGCACTGCGGGAATGTCGGCAAAGTTGCTCAGAAGAGCAGCGATCAGCGTGATGATGATCAGCGATGGCGAGACCATCCCCAGCGTTGAGAAGACGCCTCCGACGATCCCCTTCTTTTTGCATCCCACGAAAGTGGCGGTATTGACAGCGATGATCCCGGGCGTGATCTGGCCTACGGCGAAATAATCAAGCAGCTCCTCTTCCGTGGCCCAGCCCTTTTTCTCCACGATCTCCCGCTGGAGCATCGGGAGCATGGCGTATCCTCCGCCGAAGGTAAACAGGCCGATGCGGAAAAAAGCGCAGTACAGATCCAGCAGCAGCGGCATACCTAA
>JAEEGL015281248.1_pt1 | contig 32571 bp, 25 predicted proteins | sample 9134231 | NCBI WGS metagenome assembly JAEEGL01 (sample SAMN16246548, study PRJNA631951) | gut metagenome | biome: gut microbiome; feature: rumen; material: fiber-attached | host: Bos | place: Iran: Karaj | collected 2018-10
GAGTTATCTGTGTCGAATCAAACATAGAGTTTGTCCACTGGCATCTTGTCTTTCCATAGAAAAAGAGAAGAGGTCGCTCACCAGAAACATACTCACTTATCGTTTCGAGAATTTTCTTTAAGCAATAACTTGAAGTGGCTGCACTATCATAGTTTTTGCTTTCATATACGATGGCGTGAATGTTGTTGTAGCTTCCAGCGCCGTTCACACCATCTCCTGCAGACAGTCCCATGTAGATCCAGGCAATTGCAGGCATTCCGGCTCCAAGTTCAAGACCTGAAACTGAACTAAAGAGGAAGTTTGCAAGCATACCTGTAAGTAGCATAGAGAGAATCAGCAGTATTGCGGTGATCAGAAGCTTCGCTGATGGAGCTTTTTTCTCCATGAACAGTAGATAGAAGATCGTTGCAAGTACTGCGATCATAGCTCCCTGATAAATGTACATGGCAAAGGTAAAGGAGAAGACCGCGAGAACAGCGTATACTGTGTGGTCTTCCCTACAGAGCTTTAGTGCGAAGAAAAAGCCCATAACTAAGAGGCAAATGGATGGAACTGTGCCATATACAAGATTTGCAAACAGTACAAATGGAACAAAAAGAGATAGGAGAATTCTAGTAAGTATAGTAATTTTCTCATCCTGCCAGATTTCACCAGCTATAAGTGACAGTGCCTGAATCGTAGCAAGTATCATAGCAAGGTTCAGGAACCTTAAGATAATGTAGGCATTGTCATTAAATATTTTGTAAAAGAGAGCCTCTAATATAACGATTCCTCTTTGGTTGGCGTAAGTGCCTATATAGTCGATGTAAGCTGAAGTATCGGTTCCATAGGCTATTGCTTTGGCCATATCCGCAACTGCTCTTGCATCGCCAGCTACTGGGAACTCATCCACCAGCACCCACCAGATTCCCAAGATTGTGGGTGGAAGAAGAGTAAGAGAACTGATGAGGATATTAGCAGATTTTCTGTTATCAGAAGTAGAGAAGTTGCTGAGCACAGCAGCTATGCCTGCAGTGAATATTGCAAGGAGTACTACTAGCAGGAGCTTAACAGGTGCATTCCACAGATACAGAACCGGCATATCTTCATAGGTCATAAGATTTACATGTTCAACAGGTCCTGTGATGAGGTATGTCAAAAAGCCCAGCATCACAAATGCCAGGATCAGGGATATCTTTTCTATTATTGTGCTCAGGATGTTTCGTGCTTTGTTCATAGGATTACACTCGCGTATTTATTTTTTCTCGCATTTAGCTGTAGTGAACATCATGACTAGGAGGACAAGATCTACTACAAACCAGATCAGTAGTAATCTTCCTGCAATATGTCTTGCGGTTTGAGCCGGATTGGAAGTAATCTGCGCATCTTTTACCAGAATATACTTGGTGCCATTTGCATCATCCAGGAAGGTGCCGTTACCAATAAGCCCAATCTCAAGTGTGGATGGGCTGTCATTGTACGGACTATAAATATAAAAGGAAACCTGCCCAGTAGTGGATGGGAGGAGAACCTCGCCTTTCATAGGGCTGATGGAAATATCTTTATGAGTGCTGTACACACGGGCGGAAGTGCCATAAATGGCATCGGCATTGAGGTTGCACTCATAGCCCACGGTTACAGTATAGGAACCCTTGTTGAGGGTAAAAGAATCTGTGGTGAGAATTCTGGCATCCGCATCATAGGAAGAGTCCAGATACACCATCTCAGTCCCATCTTTTTTTAGATAGAACTTATCAATAGTGAGAGTTTCTGACTCCTTCCCAGCGTAGCGGAAGTATGTAAAAAGACATATGAATAACTGAATTATTACTATTAAGCTGCAGATAACTAGTTTATGTTTTTTCATTGTGGGCATATACCTGGCTTTTATCAGAATAGTTCATGCAAATATGATCAATAATGAGTATATCATAATTTAGTGCCTATCAATCCATTCTTGTTGTTCCCTGTAAAACGGGTAGTCGTGAGCGGTTCCCGTATTCATAGGAGTCATGTAGTCATCGTAGTAGGCGGCGAGCAGTACTTCGTGATATCCCTTAGGAATCGGAGCCTTCAGCATCTCAAAGTCAGTGACTATGGTTTCTGAGTAGGAAGAGAGTGGCCGCCTCATATCAGTCTCTCTCATGGCTGTATCCGGATACCATAGAACTGAGTCGCTTTCTTTTTTCCTGGTCATGGCTGACACACCATCTGCCAGCTTCCAGAGTGCAGTTTTCGCACTATCATCTCTTGGAATAGATACATTCAGAATTTCTTCCAGCTGGGATGCGTAGCCTTCAAACTCCCCCGTTTGTTTGTAATGATCGCATTCCATTGCCAGGTCATAAACTGCAATATATATCTGCCGTATAAGATTCCACTGCTCTTCATCTGCTGGAACGTAGTCCAGAGGATAGATATCAACTCCGGCTATATAAGGAAGCCCGTAAAAGATATCCGTAATTTCTTTTTCTTTGGGATCATCGCCAGCATCAATCCTGTCCCTGTTTGATACAAAGGCCTTGGGCTGAGTAAAGTCCGGCGTTGTGTATAAGCTTCTTACTCTGTAATATTCAGGGAGCTCTCTTTGGAGCGCCATGAGAAGGATTATGTAATCCTTTCGCATGACACATACGTCGATATCGTCATCCCATGGAATATAGCCTTTATGCCGGACGGCGCCAAGGAGAGAACCGTAGTCCAGCCAGACCTTGATATGGTTGTGCTCAGCAATAGCAAGAATGTTGTCAAGAACTGTCAGCTGTATTGCCCAGGCTCTTTTCATTGTTTCCGAAATTTCGAAATCAAGTCTTGTTTCAGCTTTAAAGAAGCTTTCCGGTATCTGAATCATTTGTCCCCCCACTCACTTTTTAAGATGTCAACTCTAATGAGATTACGATATTAAGACGATTTATATATTAGTAGCTGTACAAATGTATGGTAAAATATACTTAATAGCGCACAATAAAATATTCTCTATAGATTATACATTCTTAAAAAGAAAATATAAACATGCTGAAATGGGCTTTATGACTTAGAGGGAAAAGCTATGGCTGGTGCAAAAAAAGACTTTATACTGAGCGCATCTATGATGTGCGCAGATTATGGAAATCTGGAGCGTGAAGTAAAAGAGCTGGAAGAAGCTGGTATTGATTCCTTCCACATAGATATCATGGATGGACGCTATGTGGATAATTTTGCCATGTCTCTCTATGATATGGCTTATATCGCTAAGGTTAGCAAGAAACCACTAGATGTACACCTGATGATCGAGCACCCAAGGCGCAACATAGATCTTTTCCTGAAAAGACTTCGCCCAGGGGACACTGTGTACATTCACCCGGAAGCTGAGTATCATCCGTCAACCACACTTCAGAAGATCGTAGATGCCAAGATGATTCCTGGTATCGCCATCAATCCTGGAACCAGTGTTGAGACGGTAAAAGAGATGCTGCGAATTGTTGATAGAGTACTGGTTATGGCGGTTAACCCAGGCAATGCCAGTCAGGTCTTTTTACCTTATGTAGGTGAGAAGATCGAGCAGCTCATCAAGCTTCGTTCCAAGATGAAGTTTGATCTGTTCTGGGATGGCGCCTGCGGAGCGGATAGGATCATGGAATATGCCCCTCATGGTGTTGATGGTTTTGTCCTTGGAACAACGCTTCTCTTTGGTAAGAAGGCTTCCTATAAAGAAATAATCACGTCCACAAGAGAGTTAAACTTCGACTATTTGCAGAAAGAAAAGAATGTTAAGTGCGATCCGTACATGAGCTGAGCAAACTGAATAATCTCACATTTCCTGCATCCTTCTTTGAGGATGAGGTCAGGGAGGGCTTTTATATTACGAGCATGATGAAGCGTTATTGGGCATCGCAGTTGAAAGTCCTTTCTTTTATTGCGCAGATTTGTGATAAGCATGGCCTTAGATGGTATGCAGAGTACGGCTCACTACTTGGAGCGGTGCGCCATGGTGGATATGTACCCTGGGATGATGATTTCGATATTGTCATGCTCAGAGAGGATTGGGAAAGATTCTTTGAAGTGGCGGAAAAAGAGCTGCCAGAGAACTTCAAGCTACTGACTATAGAACGAAACTCAGAATACCAGGAGGCTATAGGTCGTATTGTAAATACTGGTGTCATTGATTTTGGAGCAGAGCACCTTAAAGAATATTATGGCTGTCCATATACAGTAGGCATAGACATCTTCCCATTGGATGGATTATATGAAGATGTGGATAAAGAAAAAGACAGAGTGGAGCGCGCTAAGAAGGCAGCTGCAAAATATAACGAGGTCAAAAGCGGACTGCGCCCTGGTAATGCCCATGAGCTTCTTGTTAAGCTGGAGAAGATTTATAAGGAATGTCCTTCAGAAGGTGCCAAGAAGCTGGCACTTATGCCATTTTACACAGGCAGAGGAAGCCATATCTTTTCCCCAGAGTGGTATGAAGATACTGTGGAGCTTCCATTTGAGAATGCTCTTATAAAGGTGCCTGCAAGATATGATGAAATGCTGAGCTATGAGTATGGAGACTATCTGCAGGTTGTTAAGAGCGGAGGAGTTCATGAATATCCTGTTTATGCAGGGCAGGAAGAAATATTAAGGGAAAATATTGGACATAATCCTTATAGATATACGCTTGATCCAACGGAACTGCTGCGTTCTGTGCAGAGATATGTACAGAGGCTTACCTGCGGAGCACAGCCCAGACAAAAGAAAATAGCAGTATTTCTTCCATGTAAGACCAAGTGGTGGAGCACAATGGAACCACTGTGGAGGAAGTACTCAGAAGATCCGAACTACGAAGTGCATGTGCTTCCAATTTTTTATTATGATTGCAACTATAACGGTGAGATTGGAGAGAGGCATGATGAGAGAACTCTTTTCCCAGAATACGTGCCTGTAGAGGACTGCGAGAAGTTTGATTTTGAGACGATTCATCCTGACATCATAGTAACTCAGGTTCCTTATGATGGCTTTAGTACCTTCATGACAGTACACGAGTTCTTTTACTCAGCAAATCTCCTTGGTTTTACTGATGAGCTTATCTATGTTCCTTGCTATGATGCTGATGCCCCAGAGGAGAAGGGTGATAAGGCCTGGACTTCGCTATCTGTCCTGGTTGAGCAGGAAGCTGTCATCAACGCTGACAGAGTTATCGTGGAGTCTAGTGCCATGCGAGATTTCTATGTTGCCAGGCTCATCGAGATGTGCGGCGAAGAGACCCGCGGCTATTGGGAGCAGAAGGTCTTGAATATGGGGGATGTGGTCGGAGAAGATACACAGGAAAAGTGCACTGAGGCGGGGAATTATAAAGGGAATACTGGAAACGACGGATCCAGTGAAGAGAATGACATAGAAGAATCGGCGGATAAATGGAACAGATTTCTTGGTGCATATGCAGGTAGAAAGGTCATAATCTACCATATCTCCATAGCTTTTCTTCTGCGAGACAGAGAGAAATCTATCGATAAGATCCGCAGATCTTTAGCGACATTTGCTGAATCAGGGGACAGGGTATGTGCCATTATAGTACCACAGAAGCAGATATTAACTGACCTTGAGCGGATTGATGAGGATTTGTGGCAGCAGTTCCAGGGGGTGGTAGGAAATATTTCTGTGCCAGAAATGACCAGTGCTGAGAACCCGGAAGATAATGGAAATGCAAATATTAGTGATGCTGAGGGAAACACTTTGATTCCCAATTGCATCTACGATGAAGCAGGTTTCTCGCTGGATTATATGGATAAGTGGAGCGGTTATTATGGCGATGCTGATCCTCTTGTTAGAAAGTGCGTACTAAAGGGAATTCCGGTGATGATCGAGAATATAGAGATCTAAGCAATGATTGTAACCATATTAGCAATGATAATGATAATAGTGGCAGTGGTATGGAGTGTAGAAATCATACTGATTTAGATAACAGGGGTAATAGAATTACAGTATTGGTTTGACGATAGGTATTTAACATATTTGTGAGAATAATTTACTGCTAGTATCTGAGAAATTGGAAAATGAACGTAGCCCAATTTTTTCCTTACTGCTAGATTGCTGTTTTTTCTTTTTTGATAGTAAGGTAGGGACAAAATTGAAGCTAAAATTGAAGCTTGCCTACGGCTGGAATCGAGAAATCTTTTAAATGAGAGTAAAAAGGCTCAAACCAAGAAGGATTTTTGACTTGAATCAAATTTCAAAAGTGAATTCTTACCGTTAGAACTCACTTTTTTAATATACAGCCGTAAGAAAAAAATCAGGCTACCGCTGCAAAACGATTCTGCGAAAAGCAGACGTAAAAATGCACTATAAAATGCAATATGATAGACGATATGCCGAACTGCACCCTCCACGCCACAAAAACTTCCCTGCAGCTGTAACAATACCCCCCTCCACAGCCGCAAATTAGAATTGATCCTGCTTCTCCAACCTCCCATCTCCAGTTCTCAATGCATCAATAATAGAATTGATCCTGCATCTCCAATTCAACATCCCCATTTATCAATATACATAAGATAATTGAGAACTTTGCCCGTATGCTATATAATTACTCTGGATGTGCATGTTCGCATGTATGATCTGCCTGTATGCTATAGCTGCGGGCAATTGTTATTAATTATGGAGAAAAGAAATGCCTAAGAAGTTAAATGGAACAGTAATCGTCACCTACAGATGTAATGCCCGTTGCAATATGTGCAACAGATACAAGGCACCATCTGACCCTAAGGATGAGATTTCAATAGAGACAATCAAGAAGCTTCCTGAGATGTATTTTACAAATATCACAGGTGGTGAGCCTTTTATCCGAGAGGACATCAAGGATATCGTAAGAGAGCTTCGCAAGAAGAGTGATAGAATCGTTATTTCTACAAACGGATTCTTCACAGACAAGATCATTGATCTGTGCAAGGAATTCCCTGATGTAGGTATCAGAATCTCTATCGAAGGTCTTGAGCAGACTAATAATGAAATCAGAGGCCTTCCTGATGGCTTTAACAGAGGATATACAACTCTTAAGAAGCTCAGAGAAATGGGGCTTAAGGATGTTGGCTTTGGTATGACAGTTCAGGACAGAAATGCTCCTGACCTGTGCGAACTGTACAAGCTTTCAGATGAGCTTGATATGGAGTTTGCAACAGCTTCACTTCATAACAGCTTCTACTTTGTTGAGGCCAAGAACATTATTCATGACAGACAGATGGTTGCTGGGCATTTCGAAGAGCTTATCAACATGCTGCTTAAGTCCAAGAGCCCTAAGAAATGGTTCAGAGCTTATTTCAATCATGGACTTATCAACTATATCTATGGACAGAAGAGACTTCTTCCATGCGATATGAGTTTTGATACATTCTTTATTGATCCTTACGGCGATGTAATGCCATGTAACGGAACCAAGGATAAAGAGGTTATGGGTAACCTCAATACTCAGAGCTGGGATGAGCTGTGGAATTCAGAGCAGGCTGAGAGAGTTAGAAAAGTAGTCAGACACTGCGACAGAGACTGCTGGATGATCGGATCAGTTTCACCAGCAATGCACAAGTATATCTGGGTTCCAGCATGGTGGGTTATCCGCCACAAGTTCAAGGCTCTTTTCATGAAGAAGCCTTACTCAATGTATGAGAACAAGATAGTAAGAGACCTTCGCGATGGCAAGGTTACCAAGGAAGAATTGGATAAGTGCAGTACCTGTGATATGTGTGCTGTAGCTAACGACGGACTTAAAAAGTGATGGGCACAGGCAAGAGAATTTCCAAGAAAAAATTATTTGTATTAGATGAGCTGGCACTGGTGCTGGGTTTCTTTACTGCGCTCCTTGTCAGATATACCAGCATGTTCCATATCTGGACAACATTTTATGACGGGCTGTATGTATCGCTCCTTGTTTTTGTCGTGTTGGTTCAGGCGATCATCTTTATGGGATATGATGCCAGAAGAACCTCCATCATGGCTCAGGACAAGATTCAGAATGTCTTTTCTGTTATCAAGGGACGTATTTTTCTGTTCATAGCGATCATCATTTATCTCTACGTTATTCAGCAGGCCACGAACTCTTCAAGATTTGTAATTCCTGCGATCGTGCTGATTGATGCGATCTATGAATATGTTTTCAGAATGCTCTTTAAGCGCCATTACATCAAGAAATATGGCAATAACACTGATGTAGCATTGGAGCTGAGAGCTCCCTTCCCAGATGAGAATGGGGTAAAAGAGCTACTTTCTGATGGTAAGTATTCAAGAGCTCTGATATACGGAGCAGGTGCTGATGATTCAGAGGTGAACCGTATTGCCAGGATCCTTGAAAAGGAAGGGCTTCACCCTTATGTTGCTCTTGAAAGCCTCGGGTATTCTGTTCGCAGCGGGATTGTAAGTGATGTTAATGATCATGCTTCTATTCCGGTTGCTGTAAGAGGTGATCACTGTGATCTGTTTGGCATTCACTATGCTGTAGCCAGAACAGAGGAGGCAGTGCTTCATGTGATTCGCCATATTCACGAGCTTTCTGGTGAGTATATCTGTTTTTCCAACGTTCATACCTCGGTTATGGGCAAAGAAAATCAGGATTACAGAAGAGTACTTAATGGAGCCGCCTTTACTTTCCCAGATGGCAATCCAATAGCTCAGTTTCAGCAGAAAATGGGCTATGAACTGTCAGAGAGAGTTGCAGGCCCGGACTTTATGGAGCACATGTTCAGGAATACGGTTGATGGTCAGCTTTCTCATTATTTCTATGGAGCATCTCAGGAGACACTTGATGCTCTCAAGGTCAACCTTGAGAAGAAGTATCCTGGAATAGTTATAAAGGGAATGTATTCACCGCCATTTCGTCCTCTTTCTGAGGAGGAAGATGCGGCAGATGTAGAGATGATCAATGCTGCGGGGGCAGATATTGTATGGATCGGGCTTGGAGCACCCAAGCAGGAGAAGTGGATGCAGGCTCATAAGGGACGCATTCATGGTGTGATGATGGGAGTTGGAGCAGGTTTTGATTTCCATGCAGGTACTATTAAGAGAGCGCCTAAGTGGATTCAGAACTTCGGACTGGAGTGGCTGTACAGATTGTTCCAGGATCCAGGCAGACTTGTTAAGAGGTACTTTGTTACTAACGTCAAGTATATGTACTACATGCTTCTTGAGAAGTTCAGATAATATAAGGTTTTGTGACGGGCTTATTTTTGAATGGGGAAAGATATGAATTCTGAATTATTGGGGAAATTCAAAGCAAATAGACAGCAGATAGGAGAAGGAATCTACCTTCTCTATTTTGCTATTATGATAGGCGCAAGGGCTGCGGGACTTTATGAGGGAATGACAATTTACAACATCTCCCTTGTCCTGGGACTTGCTCTTTTTGCACTTAAGATGCTGGTTACACAGTATAGTCTTAAAGAGTATGCAGTATGCGCAGCGTTTCTTCTTCTTTCCGGAATCGTATATCTTAAAACCGGTGAAAAAGGTCTTATCGTATGCTTCTGCACTATGCTTGGCATGAAGGGCGTAAGTGTCATGAAGGTTGTTAAGACTGGCATCATCGTATCTGGAGTAATCATCCTTCTTAGAATTTTTACCGGAGCCTTTGGATTTGTTAATGGAATCTACTACCCTCAGGAGAGAGAAGGTATTGGTCTGATGTTCAGAGAATCCCTTGGATATGCTCATCCCAACACTCTTCACATGAATGTACTGATGCTGACTATGCTCTGCATGTACTTTGTCAGCAAGGCACTCAGAGGCGATAAGTTGAGACTTTTCATGTATTCAGCCTTAGCGTTTCTATTTAATCTGTATGTATTCCAGTTTTCAGGAAGCAGAACAGGACTTCTTGGCTGTATAGCCTTCCTTATCGCTAACTACTGGTTTTCGGTGATAAATGGACCAAGACTTTTTGAAAAGATTGTGTGCTATGCCGCATTTCCAATCGCATGCTTTTTGGCAATCGTATTTCCATTTATTCTTCCAGAGAGTATTTTTGAGAAGGTAGATACTACTATATTCACTACAAGATTGACTTTAGCCAGATACTTCTGGGAGAACAATTCGGTTTCTTTATTTGGAATAAGACTTAACAATCCTTATCATCTGTATAAGACCTATGGTATCGATATGGCTCAGCTATATCTTTTCCTTCAGCTTGGAATAGTGGCCTTTGTTGTTATCAGTGCTCTTACAATCTGGTTTATCAATAAGAGCCTCAAGGCTGGACACATGCAGGAACTGGCAGTTCTCATGGGGATGTTGTTCATTGGAATCTGGGAACCACTTTTATACAATCTTGGATTTAAAAATTTTACTTTTATTTTTATGGGCTCAATGATGTTTAACAATTTTCAGTTAGAGCTCGCATCCCGCAAGATTTCTAGCATTTCCAGCAAAAAGCTTGGGAGAGCAATTTCTTTTGGAGCGGTTGCAGGGATCTGTGGAATGATGCTATTTTACCTGCTTACAAGCGAACCAGCAGCCTTCTATGGCAACAGGGAAGCAGATGAGACGGGTAAGAGCCTTGGAATGGAGGCTGTTTACTTGACTGAGACAGAGGTGTCACAGCTAAGGTCAGAGGGGAACATCATTGTGGGGTATGTAGATGCCCAAACGCCAATGTACAAGTACGATAGCAGCATCGCTGGAATGGAATATGAAAGACGTGGATTAAGTGTTGCAGTATACTTGGCAATAATTATAATTGTGGTACAATGTCTTTTTGAAAAACAAAATTTATTAATTAGAAATGGGGAAGTATGAGTAACAAGTACAGAACACTACAGACTTATGTATTGTGGGGGATAGACATGGCGTGCATTATTGTTACGTACATGTTCTTTTCATGGCTGCGCTTTAAGGACAATAACGATTGGGGTGACAAGACGCTTCATTATATGGTATGCGTTCTTTTCCTTTTGTTTTGTACCGGCTACACATTTTTGGCTGACTGGAACAGAGATTTTATAGTGAGGGGATATATTATCGAGTTTCTTTATGTAGTCAGATTCGTAGCTGTTATGATGCTTGCATCAATTGCAGTTGTATATTTTCTTGATTGGGCTAAAATTCTTTCAAGATTTGTTATTTTGAATTTTATCTGGGCAGACATTCTTCTGACCCTTATATTCAGAGTAATTTTCAAGAAATTTTTCAGAAGCTATATTTCCAGTGACATGAACGTTGAGAGAGTCGTTGTCGTTGCAGAAAAAGAGCTTATGGAGAGCACCATTAAGAAGCTTATCCGTAACAGCAAGGGCATTGGCTATAAGGTAGTAAGAGCTTACTGCGTAGATGACGACGAGGCTGTTGATGAACAGGAGCCTTGGTATATTGAGGGCGTTCATGTTCATCATGGTATTCACAACCTTACAGAGAGACTTATAACTGATCCATTTGATGAAGTATTTATCAATACTCCTAACATTCCTCAGCGCAAGATGGAAGATATCATTCTTGGTTTTGAGGAGATGGGTGTTACAACTCACTACAACCTTGAGCTTCCTGATGTTGGCAAGGCTGTTACTAATGTTGGAGACTTCCTTGATTATACTGTTATTTCTTATACTATGTTCCGCAGTAGCTATAAGAGACTGTTCATTAAGAGAATCATTGATATAATTGGTGGCTTTGTAGGACTTGTTCTTACTGGAATAATCACTCTTTTCCTTGCACCAGCGATCAAGCTTGATTCTCCAGGACCTGTATTCTTCTCACAGGTTAGAATTGGTAAGAACGGAAGACGCTTCAAGATTTACAAATTCAGATCAATGTACATAGATGCAGAGGAGCGCAAGAAGGAACTTGAGGCTCAGAACGAGATGAATGGTCTTATGTTCAAGATGGAGAACGATCCTCGTGTAACTAAGGTTGGTAAGTTTATCAGAAAGACAAGTCTTGATGAATTCCCTCAGTTCTTAAATGTTCTTAAGGGAGACATGAGCCTTGTTGGTACAAGACCACCGACAGAGAACGAATTCCAGCAGTACAATGAGCACTACAGAAGACGTCTGTCTATGACACCAGGTCTTACAGGACTCTGGCAGATCAGTGGCAGAAGTGATATCGAGGATTTCGACGAGGTTGTTAAGCTTGACCTTCGTTACATCGATAACTGGAGCCTTACTGAGGACTTCAAGATCATCCTCAAGACAGTAGGAGTAGTTCTCTTTGGTAAGGGTGCCAAGTAATTCTTGTAAAAGGTTTTTGGGGGAAAAGGATAGAGTAATGCTAGATAAGAATATTGATCTTAGTAATAAAAGAGTAATTGTTACCGGTGCTGCCGGTTTCATCGGTTCCAATCTTTGTATGGAGCTCATTAAGAGATTTGAGGGGATTAAGATACTTGGTCTCGATAATGTGAATAATTACTATGATGTAGGAATCAAGAAGGACAGACTTAATACTATAGCTAAGCTTCTTGGTGATGCTGTAGGAACAGCAGGTGAATATGGAGTGTCTGAGACAATTGGAGATTCCAAATTCGTCTTTATCAAGGGCAACATCGCAGACAGAGCTGTTATCGACAAGGTTTTTGATGAGTTTAAGCCAGAGGTTGTAGTTAACCTGGCAGCTCAGGCTGGTGTTCGTTATTCAATTGAGAATCCTGATGCTTATATCGAAGCAAACCTTATTGGTTTCTACAATATTCTTGAAGCCTGCAGACATTCTTATGATGCAGACAAGAAGACAGATGATTACAACGGCGTTGAGCATCTTGTCTATGCATCAAGCTCAAGTGTTTATGGATCTAACAAGAAGATTCCATATAGCACAGATGATAAGGTTGATAACCCTGTATCGCTCTATGCTGCAACCAAGAAATCCAATGAGCTTTTAGCTCATTCATATACTAAGCTCTATGGTATTCCTAGCACAGGACTTCGTTTCTTTACAGTATACGGCCCAGCAGGAAGACCAGACATGGCTTACTTTGGATTCACCAATAAGCTTGTTAAGGGCGAGACTATCAAGATATTTAATTTTGGTAATTGTAAGAGAGACTTCACTTATGTTGATGACATCGTTGAGGGCGTTATCAATGTAATGGAGAAGGCTCCAGATGAAAACGAGAACGGTGTCAGATACAAGGTTTATAACATCGGTAACAATGATCCTGTAAACCTTCTCGACTTTGTAGATATTCTGCAGCAGGAACTTGTCAGTGCAGGAGTTCTGCCACAGGATTATGACTTCGAAGCTCACAAGGAATTAGTACCAATGCAGCCTGGTGATGTAGAGGTAACTTATGCTGATGTGACACCTCTTCAGCAGGATTTTGGCTTTAAGCCAAATACTCCACTTCGCGAAGGTCTTCGCAGATTTGCCAAGTGGTACAAGGAGTACTACGGCTAATATACTTTAAGAGTATGGTTTTTTCTTATGATGCAGGCGAACAAATACGACAGAATAATAATTGGAGCTGGTCTCTATGGGTTATACTCAGCGCTTTTTTGTGGAAAAAAAGGGCTGAGTGTTCTTGTACTTGAAAAAGAACCAGATTCCTTTTCCAGAGCAACATATATCAATCAGGCAAGAGTTCACATGGGATATCATTATCCCAGAAGCTTGTCTACAGCCATGAAGTCAGCAGGATATTTTAAAAGATTTGTCGACGACTACAAGTTCTGCATTCATGACAAATTCGAACAGATCTATGCTACTTCAGAAAATTTCAGCTGGACCAATGCTGAGCAGTTCATCGATTTCTGCAGAGCGGCAGGAATCAGGTGTGATGAAGTGCCTGTAGGCAAATGGTTCCAGAGTAAGATGTGCGATGGTGCTTTCCTTACTGAGGAATACACCTATGATGCGCATGTATTAAGAGATTATTTCCTGGATGAGATCAGTAAATTCCCTAATATTGAGATTAAGTTTGGATCAAATATAGAGACTATAGACAGAGATGGCGGAGAGTTCATCGTTGGCCTTGCTGATAAAACGCAGTATTCCACTGGCTTTGTACTGAATGCTACTTATGCATCTGTCAATCAGATACTTAAAAAGGCATTCCCGGATGAGAGCTTTGCTATCAAGTATGAGCTGTGTGAGATCATCCTGTGTGATGTGGATGATAATCTTAGGAACACTGGACTAACAGTAATGGATGGACCATTTTTCTCCATTATGCCTTTTGGCCTTACAGGCAAGCATTCACTGACTTCTGTAACTTTCACACCTCATGTGACAAGCTATGACGAACTTCCAACCTTTAGCTGTCAGAAGCGTCTTGAGGAAGTGGGCGGCTACAGATGTACTCCAGAGTGCCTTGGCAACTGCAACAGATGCCCTGTTAAGCCAGAATCTTCATGGGAATACATGAGCCATTTGGCCCAAAAATATATGAAACCTGAGTATGGTTTTTATTATAGAAACTCACTCTTTTCAATGAAGCCTATTCTCAAGAGCTCAGAGATTGATGACTCCAGGCCGACAGCCATAAAGGTTCACTCCGCAGAGCCTACATTTATTAGTGTTCTGTCAGGTAAGATCAATACAGTTTACGACCTTGATGAATATCTTGTTTAAAAGGAAAAAGCTATGGAAAATAAATTCGTTTCAATGGTAGTTTACCTACACAACGAAGAAAACAATATAATACCATTTCTGGATACAGCGGTGGATGCTATTAGTGGTCTTTTTAAGAAGTATGAGATCATCTGTGTTGACGATGCATGCAGTGATGGAACTGTTGAGAATATTAAGAAGTATACTTTTGACAAGCAGCTTGATGGCATAGTTTCTGTGGTTCACATGGGCTTCTATCAGGGAATTGAGCCTTCCATGAATGCAGGAAGAGATATTGCCATAGGTGACCTTGTGTATGAGTTTGACCACGTTGTTGTGGATTATGATAAGAGTCTTATTGAGGATGTCTACAACAAGATGGTGGAGGGCTACGATATTGTAGCTGCTTCTAACATTTCTAATCAAAGGTTTACATCCAGGATGTTCTACGATCTTTTTAACAGATTCAGTAAGTCTTTTGCCAAGATTGGACCTGAGACCTTTAGAATTGTATCAAGACGTGGAATTAACAGGATCAAGACAATCGGAAGTCACATTCCATATAGAAAGGCAGTATATGCCAACTGTGGCCTCAACATGGCGACTATAGAATACAAGACAGCTGCGCATGCTAAGAGTAATGCTTCTAAGGCAAGCTTTTCAGAAAGACGTGGGCTTGCTCTGGATACCTTCATTTATTTCACTGATGTTATGGAGAAGACTTCTGCTGTATTAAGCGTTGGATTTCTTTTGACAACTGTTGCATGTCTTATTTATTCAGTTGTAGATCACTTCATGGGACAGGATATTGCAGCTGGCTGGCCATCTCTTATGAGCTTTATGTCAATTGGCTTCTTTGGAGTGTTTGCGCTTCTTACAATCGTGCTCAAGTATCTGTCTGTGCTTCTCAATCTGGTGTTCAGACAGCAGAGATACATGGTTGCAGATATTGAGAAAATAGTTGGAAAGTGATGATTTGATATGAATATTAATATTTTATTTCCAGTTCTGAATGAACATCTGAGGCTGGAAAAGGGAATAGATAAATGTGTGGCTTATATGAGGGAGAACGTTCATATTCCTTACAAGCTCACTATTGTAGATAACGGCTCTGATGACGATACACCTGAGATTGGTAAGCGTCTTGCGGCCAAGTACGACGAGGTTGAGTATGTTCGCATTGAGGAAAGAGGCGTAGGTATTGCCTTTAAGACAGGCGTTCTTCGCTGCGAGGCTGACATTGTTGGATACATGGATATCGACCTTTCCACAGATCTGTCCTATCTTAGCAAGACAATTGAAATCTTTGAGAAAAAGAAAAATGTTCAGTATGTCAACGGATCCAGATTTAGCAAGGATTCCAAGACTCATGGCAGAAAGTGGTATAGAAAGATCACATCTGCAGGTCTTGTATTTATCTTAAAGGCGATGTTCCAGATGAAGGCTACAGACGCTTTGTGCGGTTTTACCTTCCTTAGAACTCCTGTGGCACAGAAGCTTGTTAAGCAGTGCTCTGATGACAAGGGGTGGTTTTACACTGTCGAGTTACTTCTCCGCGCAGAGAGAACTGGCGTAAATATCGTTGATATGCCTATTGAATGGGTTGAAGACTACGACACAACAGTTAATGTTCCCAAGACTATCAAGAACTATATCATCAGAATCTACAAGCTTAAGAGATTGTTCAGACAGGAAAAGAGATACGCCACAGTTAATAGGTGATGGTGAATTTTGAAGATTAAGAGGTCATATAGATGCTTAAGAGAATTGATCTTACAAGAGATTATAAGAGACATGAAGAGGAATATCTTGCTGCCATTAAGGCCTGCTGCGAAGAGACAGCTTTTTCTGGTGGTAAGTATGCAGATAAATTTGATAAGGAATTTGCTGAGTACCTTGGCGTTAAGTATGTTCAGGGACTTAATAACGGCACATCAGCTATTCATTGCGCACTGGCTGCACTTGGAGTTGGCGAGGGAGATGAGGTAATCGTTCCAGCTAACACTTATATCGCTTCAGCCTGGGGCGTAACCTACACAGGAGCTAAGCCTGTTTTCGTTGATTGTACAGCAGATACCTGGGAAATCGATCCAGACAAAATCGAAGAGAAGATAACAGATAAGACCAAGGCTATCGTTGGTGTTCACCTCTATGGACAGCCTTTTGATTTCCCAAGAGTTAAAGAGATAGCTGATAAGCATAATCTATTTGTTGTCGAGGATTGTGCACAGGCTCATGGAGCCAAGGTAGAGGGCAAGATGGTAGGAACTCTTGGAGATATCGGATGCTTTAGCTTCTATCCTGGTAAGAACCTTTACGCCTTTGGTGAGGGCGGCGCTGTCAGCACCAACAATGCAGATTATGACCATTATATGAATGTCATGAAGAATCAGGGCTGCGAGGTCAGATATTACCACAAGATGATTGGTTATAACTACCGTCTTGAAGGTGTGCAGGGAGCAGTTCTTTCTGTATCACTTAAATATCTTCCTGAATGGACTAAACGCAGACAGGAGATCGGACGCAGATATATGGCTGAGATCACTAACCCTAAGTTTACACTTCAGGCTCATCCTGATAACACAGAGCCTGTTTTCCATCTGTTTGAAGTTCAGGTAGCAGGCGATCCTGAGGATTTCCTTGCTTACATGAAGGACAAGGATATTGAGTGTAACCGTCACTATCCTGTTCCATGTCATCTGCAGGAAGCCTATGCAGAGCTTGGATATCATAAGGGCGATTGTCCTAACGCGGAGCAGCTTGCAGAGCACTGTGCTACACTTCCTCTTTTCCCAGAGATGACTGATGAAGAGGTTCAGATGGTTATTGATGCGGTTAATGCTTATTGATATTTATAGGAGCAATAAATGTTTAGCTACAGCTTGCCGGGATTTAACAAAAAGATAAATACTGCAAAACTGAGCATAGTCATGACAGCGTTGTATGTTCTGAGTGTCTTGCCGCTTCTCGTACTTGGGCATTTTAACTGGATGTCAGCGGATGATATGTCTATGGCCTTTGAAGCGCACGAATACTTGGTCAGCGGTGGAAGTGCTTTTGGTTTTATTGGGGAAGTGCTGAGAATCACTGCGGATGAGTATATGACCTGGGTTGGCTATTTCTTTTCCGCTACGCTTTCAAGCCTCTGCCCGGGGATATTTGGTGAGAAACTGTATTTCCTGGTGGTTTATGAGATTATCGGTATCTTAACTCTGGGAGTTTGCTATTTCTTTAATGCACTGTTTGTACATGGATTTAAGGGTGACAAGCATCTTGCAAATGTGGCAGCGATGCTGACTCTTATTGTGATCACACAGAGTATGCCTGTTGGAATGTCCAGAGTTGAGGCGTTTTATTGGCATAGCGGCGCGATCAACTACATGTTTATGTTTGGACTTGGACTATTCTGGGTGGGGCTTCTCATCAGAGCAGTTTATGATAAAGAGGGTAAGAGAAGAGGTAAGCTTGTTTGGGCATGCTTCTGGGGCTTTTTGCTTGGAGGCGCCAATTACATGACAGCTCTTGAGCTTGCTATCATTTCCGTATTGGTTTTGGTTATTCTTGGCCTTAGCAGAACTTCATTTCTTAGCCTTGAGAATATAGCTTTTGAGCAAAAGAAATCTGCAGGGCTTTTATGGATTCCTACATGTCTTAATATTCTTGGATTTATGGTATCGTGTCTTGCACCTGGTAACAGGGTAAGAGGCTCACAGGTTCAGGGTTTTGGGGCAATTAAGTCTATTCTGATCGCAATTTATCAGGTTTTTGATATTTGCATAAATCAGTACACAAGGTGGGAAGTAATTGTTATTCTGCTTTTTCTTGTTCCAGTTTTATGGAAGCTGGCAGGGAGCATTGAACACCATTTTGAGCATCCATTTATATTTGCGCTTTTTGCCTTTGGAATGTCAGCTGCTGGTATTGTACCTCCTCTTTATGCGACTGGTAATATCGAGGCTGGAAGGATTCAGTCAATTTTCTGGGCTGAATATGTTGTGATGATGGTACTACTGGTGTTCTATGTAACAGCCTGGGCAAGAGAGAATCTGTTAAAAGAATTTGTCGATAAGCAGAGCGACTTTTCTAAGAGTGCATCAGCGTTTATCTGTGTACTGGCACTGATTTTGGCTGTGGGATCATTTCTTTGCATCATGGTCAATGAGCATTACTATAGCGCTACTTCAGCCTGTTATGATCTTGTGTCTGGAAATGCCGCTACTTATAGAAAAGAGAATCTAGAGAGGCTCGAGCTTTTACAGGATTCTTCTGCTACAGATGTCACTTTGGATGAATATTCAGTTAAGCCTCAGATGCTGTTCTTTAGTGATATAGAGGATGATACCGGATTCTGGATCAATACAGTTGTTGCCAAGTATTACCACAAGAACTCAGTTCTTCTTAGGAAAAACTAATAATGAAAGTTAAGAATGCAATATACAAGCTTGTTGTGGTACTGCTTGCGATAGCAGCAGGCGCGGTATTTATAACAAGTTTTTTGACAACAATATATTATGACCTGCATGAAGATGTGGATTTTCCTCACTATGGCAAAGAGAATATTCCACTTCTGGTACTGTGTATGGCAGCGGTGTTTGCACTTTTCTTTTTCCTGTACAGGAAGGATGTGTTTGTTAAAGGAAACAAGGGCTTTTTCGTTTTGGCGCTTACCTTCTGCACAGCCTATTGCTTTACACTGATACTGGCCATAAAGCCTTTACCTGTAACGGATTCCAAGACTATTGATACTATTCTTGCTGAATTTGCCAGTGGAGATTACAGTAGTCTTACTGAAAAGGGCGGATATCTTTTTACCTGGCCTTTCCAGCTGGGATATGTGTTGTTTGGAGAAATCGTTGATTCCATCTTTGGCCATGGCAATTATTTGGCCTGGGATATGCTTCTTTTGATAGCTATTCTGGTTACTGTTTTTTTTCTTTATCGGATAACCTGGGAGATATTCGAAGACAGAGCGGTGTGCAGTATCATGGCACTCATGAGCCTTGGAATGTTGTTCTTTTACAATTATTCCACCTTTGTCTATGGGGATATCTATAGTCTTCTGCCACAGACAATAGCTCTTTATGCCACTATTCTATATGTTAAGAGGAAAAAGCCTCTGTACTTGGTGCTGACAGCAGTATGTATTGCTTTTGCAGTAATTATTAAGACTAACTGCGAGATTACACTTATTGCGATTGTGATGATTGTGATCTTTAGTGCATTTAAGGACAAAGACAGTGATGGATATTATGCATACGAGCTGGCTCACAGACTTGTTGTGAGGATTCTTTTATCAGCTCTCATTGTTGGAGTAGTGATGCTGGGCAAAGGGGCAGTTAATTCTTATTACTGCAATAGAGCAGGCATTGAGGCAATTCCTGAAGGTAGTCCTTCTGTATCTCATATTGCAATGGGACTTCAGGAGAGCGAGCTTGAGAATGGCTGGTATAATGGTTATAACTACAAGGTTTTTGAAGAGAATGGTTATGACACTGAGCTTACGAAAGCTGCAGCTGTAGAGGAGATCAAGGATAGGCTTAATACTTTTATCCATCATCCCGGATATACCTGTAAGTTCTTTTTGCGTAAGTTCCTGACACAGTGGGCAGATCCGGTGTGTATTTCTACTCACAATATGGACCTTGTGAGCAGACATGTTGAGAATCCGACGGATTTGATGTATTATATTGTTTTTGGTGATGGTAATATTATCATCAGTCAGATAATGAATGTCTTTATGAGCGTTTGCTATCTATGTGTATTCATTTATCTTTTGACCAGGATGAGGAATAGGAAGCTGTCTGAGGCAGAGATGCTTCTATTGATACTGATATTTGGAGGTATCTGTTTCCATGAATTCTGGGAAGGGTCTTCCAGATACACTATGAGATATTATGTGTACTGGATGCCTTATGCAGCTTACGGAATGAAGAGAATTTGCGAATTGTTTCCTAAGAGAGCAAGATAATAGATATATAATGAAATAGTAGTTTTGAGGAGAAATAGAAATGCCAATCAGAGTTAATAGTTTTATGGGTAAGTTTGGATGGTTTGCAAGAAAGCATTTTCCTATGCTTGCAAGTAACGCTTATCTGAAATTACAGTTTGCTACAAGAAGTAAGTCACAGAAGGCTTATTGCGATTATTTCCTTAATTCCAAGGAAGTTCCAATGCCTAATGTTGTTAATATCGAGACTATCAACAGATGTAATTCAACCTGCGCATTCTGTACAGCCAATGTACACGACGAGTGCAGACCACTTGCCAAGATTGACGATGATCTTTACAAGAATATCATCGATCAGCTTGCTGACTGGGGATACAAGGGACATCTTACACTTTATGGTAACAACGAGCCTCTTCTTGATACCAAGATTGTTGAGAGACACAAGTATGCAAGAGAGAAGCTTCCTGATAGCTTTATCTTCATGTCTACTAACGGACTTATTCTTACAATTGATAAGGTTAAAGAGGTTGCTCCTTACATCAATCAGCTTATTATCAATAACTATTCAATGGAGATGAAGCTCCATAAGAATATTCAGGAACTTTATGATTATGTTAAGGCTCATCCTGAAGAGTTCAAGGATCTCGATATCCAGATTCAGATGAGATACCTTCAGGAGGTTCTTACTAACAGAGCTGGAAGCGCACCTAACAAGAAAGAGACCAAGAAGGTTATCCAGGAAACTTGTCTTCTTCCTTTCACAGATATGTGGATCATGCCTAATGGTAAGATGGGTCTTTGCTGCTGCGATAACTTTGAGACAACAGATTTTGGTGACCTTACACAGATGACTATCAAGGAGGCATGGGGCAGTGAGAAGTTCCAGGCAGTCAGACGTAAGATTGCAGAGGGACGTCAGAACTATCCTTTCTGTAAGCACTGTGACTTCATCGATGCTGGTTTCCGTATGCAGATTGTTAATGCAATCCTTCGTGGTGATCAGGACGCAGCCAACAAGCTTGGCGGTCACGAGCGTATGAAGATTGGTAATCAGAACAACTCCGATGACAACATTAAATGATATAGGGGAGTTCTTTAAGAGAGGGTAATAAATGGATAAAATTGCAGTACTTATTCCTTGCTACAATGAGGAAAAAACTATTGGTAAGGTTGTAAGGGATGCCAAGGCGGCACTTCCTGAAGCTACAATATACGTATACAACAACAATTCCAAGGATAGAACAGCAGAGATTGCTGCTGAAGCTGGAGCTGTTGTCAGAAATGAATATATGCAGGGCAAGGGAAATGTTATCAGACGCATGTTCCGTGAAATCGATGCTCTCGTATATGTAATGGTTGATGGAGATGATACATATCCTATGGAGTCAGCCAGAGAGATGGTAGACATGGTTCTCAATCGCAATGCTGACATGGTAGTTGGAGACAGATTGTCATCAACCTACTATCAGGAGAATAAGAGACCATTCCATAACTTTGGTAATAACCTTGTAAGAGGCAGTATTAACAAGCTCTTTGGATGTAACATCAGAGATATCATGACAGGCTTTAGAGCATTCAGCTATGAGTTTGTTAAGACTTTCCCTGTTCTTTCCAAGGGATTTGAGATTGAGACAGAGATGACTATCCATGCTGTTTACAACAACATGCAGATTGAGAATGTAGTCATTGATTATAGAGATCGTCCGGAAGGATCAGTGAGTAAGCTCAACACTTATTCAGATGGCTTCAAGGTTCTCAGAACAATCATGAGACTTTACAGAAGCTACAAGCCATTTGGCTTCTTCCTTATGATCGCTATTGTACTTGCACTTGTTTCAATTGGATTCTTTATTCCAATTCTTCAGGAGTATTGGGCAACACACATGGTTCCCAGATTCCCTACACTTATTGTTTGCTGCTTTATTATGTTGTCAGCTGTTCAGGCGTTCTTTGCTGGTGTTATCCTGTCCACCATGGCTATTGGCGACAGACGTCAGTTTGAGATGCAGCTGAACATGCTCCAGAGACACAAGGAGAATGATTATAATGGCTGATTCTAAGAGAAAAGGCCTTGCACTTAGTGCTTCAAGAGACTTCATATTCAGCGTATTAGCGCTGGTAATATATAACGGTGTCCTGCAGCTACTCATCTATCCTGGGCTTAATGCCCAGGTGGGTGCAGAAGCTTTTGGCACCGTTTTGTATTTAATATCTGTTGTATCCGTCATGGGAGCAGGCTTTGGTACAGCTGCCAGCTATTCCCGTATGGTGGCCAAGAAGGACAGAACACAGGAAAATGGTGACTACAATCTCTTTTTGGCAATGATAGCAGGGGTATCACTTGTTGTTACCTTTGTAGCTCTTTTCGTGCTAAAAGAGCTGACGATTGCAGCCTACGTTCAGCTTGCAATTCTAATGATCGTGACAGTTTTCAGATACTATGCGGATGTCGAATACCGCATGAATATCAGGTTTGTCCAGTACTTCGTTTTCTTTGCCTGTGTTTCTGTTGGTTATGTATTAGGACTGTTGTTGTTCCCGTATACAGGTAGCTGGGTTCTGACTATCCTCATGGGTGAGGTTTTCGGAATCCTCTACACAGTGGTAAGGGGCAGAATCTTCAGAGCACCATTTACAAAAGTATCTGCAAGTCTGCAGGAGAATCTGAAATCCGCCTGGGTGATATCCGCCAGCAACCTTATCTCGGCACTGATTCTTAATTCGGATAGGATATTGCTAAGACTTCTTGTTGGAGCAAGAGAAGTAACTGTGTTCTACACAGCAAGCCTTATTGGTAAGATTGTAGCTATGCTCACAACGCCTCTTAACGGCGTTATAATCAGTTACTTTACTAACTACAAGATAAAGCTTGATAAAAAGAAGTTCGCACTCATAAGCCTTTTGATGGTAGTTCTATCAGTAATCGGAGCTCTGGCCTGTACACTGGTATCGATGATATTTGTAAAGATAATGTATCCAGATGTCTTCGAAGAAACACGCAAGTATTTCTTCCTGGCAAACCTCGGCCAGATACTGTACTTCATTTCGGGATCGCTTATGGTAATTGTAATGAGCTTCACTAAAGAGAAGTTGCAGCTCATCATCAATATCATTTATATCGCTGTGTTTGCAGTAGTGGTTATTCCTGCGACTGTGCTGTTCGGCCTTGATGGTATGGCAGTTGGACTGGTTATTGTATCTTTGGTTCGATTACTGGTTACAGCAGGCTTCGGAATGTCAAAACTGAGATGAAAGTTAGCCGAAATATGCATTTTATTGTATTTGCGGCTAAAATAATAGCAAATAAATGAGTAAATAAAATGCCGGCAGGTAATTTGTGATTTATAAATCACAAATTACCTGCCGGCGATTGATTATCTGTAACAATTTATTATCTATAGCAATTATTTATTCCTGAGTGGCTTCCTGAGAGCCCTGAGATTCTTTAGCTGCCCAAGCCTCCTTAGCCTGCTCGAGTGTTGGTGTGTTCTCATTAGGTTTAACGAGCTTGTACTCTCCATTAAGGAGAAGTTCGAACTGATCTGGGAATGCATCCATCAGAACACCATCATCGAGACGATAGAACTCATCTGGATCAAAGGTAGCAATGTTAACAAAATCAGATTCTCTGTAAGCCTTAGGCTCATTAAACTCAAATCCATTTGGCCAGTGGGCACACATTCTGGCAAGGATACGTCTGCCGGTTTCTGTAAGGTGAACATTATCCATCAGGTACTGATCTGCTGTATCAAGGTATAAGTCAAATCTTGACATGAACATTGCATCAACAAGGAAACAGTTCGCTTCATCGGCTGATACATTACCCATCTTCTTGGCATAATCTGCAAGTGTTCCAAAACCATTACTTACTACATAAGAATCGCCAAGGTAGTTGCCACTGTTGTCCTTGTAGATTCCATAAACAGGAGAGATAAGGAAGAATCTTGCATTAGGGCTTGCTTCTCTGAGCTCTGAGATACCCATGCGGAGCGCACCGTAGTAGGTGTGGATATCATCGTATTTCTGATCTGTATTGAACTTATCAAGAGGAACCTTTGCAAAGAAGTCGTTAGCTCCATACTCAATAAAGTAATAATCAACCTCTTCAGGATTAACCTTATCCATTTCTGTAATAAGGTCAGGTAAGCTGCCAAGGATGTTGCTCTTCTCAACCTTACCTGTAAATGCATGAACCATACCTACGAAGCAGTTGGACTGGAAGGTATCCATATTCAGGTAATCATAGGTTGAAGATTCAAGAGAAGCAGTAGTTCCACCGATTGCGAAATTGTAGGCAACTGAGTTAGGCACTCTCTGAGAAACAAGTGTTGGAATATCAGTGCCATCGTTTCTGCCGTTAGCAATCTGGGAATCTCCGAAGAAGACCATTACAACCTTATCTTCTTCTGGTATTTCTTCTGTAGTAGCTTCTACAGAAGCTTCCGTTGTAGCTGCTGCAGTTGTGTAATCCTCGAAGTCTGGTGTTGCCAGATCCTCAGCAATAATTATGTCGCTTACGCTTTCAAGAGCAGAGCTCTCATCTGTGGAATTAAGAGTCTCATCATTGATATACTCTGTAGCTTCCTTGGTATCATCTTTTCCTAAAGAACAACCGGTTATCATCATGGAAAAGGCCATGGTGAGCGCGGTAACAGTCACTAATTTCTTTCTCATATCATAAAACCTCGCTTTTTAAACTAATTGCCATTATAAACATCATTTTTTTCAATGTGAAGAGTTTTGGGACAATCTTAAGAAAGTCTTAAAGAATTAACGATATATCGTTTATGCCACTTGTGTTGAAGAAATAGAGCATTTAGGATATACTACTTATGTTGTATTTTAGCAATACTATGAAAATAGAGGGAATGCGTATGAAAAAGGCGTTGATAATCGGAGCAGGTCCTGCAGGTCTTACTGCAGCATACGAGCTTTTGACCAAGTCTGATGATTATCAGGTTATAGTTTTTGAGGAGACACAGCAGTTCGGTGGTATTTCCAGAACTGTTAATTACAAGGGAAACCGCATGGACATGGGCGGCCATAGATTCTTTTCCAAGGTGCCTGAGGTCAATGAATGGTGGCAGAAGATGTTACCACTCCAGGGTTCTCCTACGTATGATGATATAGTACTTGATCGTCCAATGAAGATGGCAGAGGGTGGCCCTGATCCTGAAAAGGAAGACAGAGTTATGCTGAGAAGACACCGTGTTTCTCGTATCCTCTTTGATTCCAAGTTTTATGATTATCCTATTTCACTTAAGGCAGAGACCTTCAAGAATTTTGGATTTCTGACTACTCTTCAGGTTGGTTTCTCTTATATGGGATCTGTATTCCACAAGAGACCTGAGGATAATCTTGAGAATCTTTACATTAATAACTTCGGTAAGAAGCTTTACTCCATGTTCTTTGAGTATTACACAGAGAACCTTTGGGGCAGACATCCAAGCGAAATCGATGCATCTTGGGGTAAGCAGAGAACAAAGGGACTTTCAATTTTCGGAATTATCAGAGATTATCTTGGAAGACTCTTTAAGGTCAAGAATCGTAAGGTTAATACATCTCTTATTGAGGAATTCAGTTATCCTAAGCTCGGCCCTGGCCAGCTCTGGGAAGTTACAGCTGATGAGATCAAGAAGCTTGGCGGTACAATTATCATGAATGCCAAGGTTACAGGAATCCGCAAGGATGGTAACCATGTTAAGGGTGTTACATATATTCAGGATGGCAAGGAGATTGAAATCGATGGCGATGTAGTTATCAGCTCGATGCCTGTTAAGGATCTTGTTGCAGGAATGAACGATGTTCCAGCAGAGCCAGCAAGAATCGCAGCTGGCCTTCCTTATCGTGATTACATGACTCTTGGAGTGCTTGTTCCAAAGCTTAATCTCCAGAACAAGACTAACATCAGAACAATGGGCAATATCGTTCCTGATAACTGGGTTTACGTTCAGGACAGAACAGTCAAGATGGGACGTTTCCAGATTTACAACAACTGGTCTCCATACCTTGTTAAGGACCTGGAGCATACAGTTTGGGTAGGTCTTGAGTATTTCTGCTTTGAAGGCGATTCAATGTGGACTATGACTGAGGATGAGTTTGCCAAGATGGCAATCGATGAGATGGTTAAGCTTGGTCTAATCAACAGCGCATCTGAGGTTATGGACTATCACATGGAGAAGGTTAAGAAGGCATATCCTGCTTACTTTGATACATATGATGAGATGGATAAGCTTGTTGATTATCTCAACACAATCGATAACCTTTACTGTGTAGGACGGAACGGACAGCACAGATACAATAACATTGACCATTCTATGTGCACTTCATTTGAAGTTGTTAAGAATATTTTGAGTGGCGCGACAGACCGTAGCAACATCTGGAATGTCAATACCGAGGAAGAGTACCACGAGACCACAGACACCGCTGAGACAGAAAACGGCGATGAGGTTGAGCTGGACTAATAAATTACTGATATTTTATGCGGTGCAGGGATTCTTTGCACCGCATTGTTGTGTGATTAGAGCACAGTTTTAGATATATTTAGTGAGGTTTTATGAAAAAAATAAGTGTTTTGATTCCATGTTTTAATGAAGTGGAAAATGTAGAGCCAATCTCTGCAGCAGTAGAAAATGTGCTTAAAGAGAAGCTTTCAGCCTATGATTATGAGATTGTCTTTATCGACAACGCATCAACAGATGGCACAAGAGATAAGATTGAGAGCATCTGCGCTGGCAATCCCAAGATCAAGGCAATCTTCAATGTGACCAACTTCGGTCAGTTCAATTCACCATTCCATGGAATGTGTAGTCTTGATGGTGACTGCGTGATTCCAATCTGTGCAGACTTCCAGGATCCTGTTGAGCTGATTCCTGTGTTTGTGGAGAAATGGGAGCAGGGACACAAGATTGTAAGTGGAGTCAAGTCCTCCAGTAAGGAAAACGGATTCATCTATCTTTTAAGGACCATGTATTACAAGATGATCAAGAATATGTCCAATGTCAGAATGATCGAGCACTTCACAGGATTTGGACTTTATGACAAGACCTTCATTCAGCTTCTTAGAAAGCTTAACGATCCGGTTCCATTTATCAGAGGAATCGTTGCTGAGTACGGTGAAGGCTTTAACATGACAACAGTTGAGTATGAGCAGCCACAGCGCCGCGCAGGCAAGACACACAACAATTTCTACACACTATACGATGCAGCAATGCTGAGCATCACCTCCTATACCAAGGTAGGCCTTCGTCTTTGCACGATCGCAGGCTTCGTTTGTGCTCTGATCGATGTTATTGTGGCGTTTATATACCTTATCCTTAAGCTCACTCACTGGTACAGCTTCCATGCAGGCTACGCACCAATGATCATTGGTATGTTCCTTATCGGCGCTATACAGCTCTTTTTCATTGGGCTTATGGGAGAGTATATTCTGAACATTAACACTCGTGTGATCGGCAGACCACTTGTGGTTGAGGAAAAGAGAATCAATTTCTAAGATAATGGGGGAATTATGCAGGTTACATCATTTGCATTTCTAATATTTTTGTTTGCAGTTGCAGCACTTAATTACTGCCTGCCACGTAAGTTTAGATATATCCTATTGCTGATCGCCAGCTTGGGATTCTATGCCAGCCTTGATATTAAGGGCTGTATAGTACTTGCCATATCAATACTGACTACTTATGGCGCTGGCCTTCTCATGGACAGAGGCTCTGATGATGACAAGAGTGGCAGTACAGGTTCAAACAATCTGATATTTGTACTTTGCATCATTGTAAACGTTGGAATGCTTGCAGTTTTCAAATACCTTGGATTTTTTGCCGGCTCTGTGTTTGCAGTTATGGGTAAAGAGGCGCCCACTATCAGTATCATGGCGCCAATCGGAATTTCTTTTTACATTCTGAAGGCATTATCTTATCTGATAGATGTTAAAAGAGGCACCATAAAGGCTGAGAAGAACATTGCTAAATATGCGCTTTACGTATCATTCTTTACTCAGATAATTTCCGGCCCTATAGACAGAGCAGACAATCTGATCTCTCAGTTCAACTACCCGGTTACTGTAGATATTGAGATGCTCAAGGATGGCTTTTTACAGATTCTCTGGGGCTATTTTATGAAGCTTGTTCTGGCTGACAGAATGGCAATTTTTGTAGCTGACATTTATGGAAATCCTGTTCCGGGAACAATCACATTTATCGGAACACTTCTTTATACACTTGAGATCTACTGCGACTTTGCAGGTTATTCACATATCGTTATCGGTTCAGCAAGAATCCTTGGAATCGATGTTATGAACAACTTTGAGGCACCTTATCTTTCAGGCTCTATCGCAGAGTTCTGGCGCAGATGGCACATTTCACTTTCCAGCTGGCTCAAGGACTACATCTATATTCCTCTTGGCGGCAACAGAAAGGGAGTGGCTCGTAAGTACCTCAATATCCTCATTGTATTTGCAGTGAGCGGATTATGGCACGGCGCCAACTGGACTTTCGTTGTATGGGGACTTCTCCATGGTTTGTATCAGGTAATTGGATATCTCATGAAGCCTGTAAGAGATCTCTGGGTGAGACTGTTTGCAGTAGACAGAGAGTCTTTTGCCCACAAGGTGGTTAAGACTGTTATCACATTCATCTTAGTTAATCTTGCATGGGTGTTCTTCAGAGCAGATTCTATCGCAGCTGCCTTTGATGTTATCAGAAAGAGCATGTCTTTTACCCCATGGGTTCTGACAAATGGAGACCTGTTCAGACACGGACTTGACCAGGCTAATATGTTCCTTCTCGTAATCGGCGTGGTTATCGTGTTTGTGGTAGACCTCATGAACATCAGAGGAATTGTTGTAAGGGAAAAGATATTAAGACAGCCGTTATGGCTCAGATGGCTTGTAATGATCGTTGCAATCCTGGTGATCGCAGTGTGCGGAATTTGGGGACCAGGCTATGATGCTTCAAGCTTTATATATCAGCAGTTCTAACCGGAGAAAGATATGAAGAAGAGGATAATAAATCTAGTCAAAATAGCTTTATTTGCTGTAGTTGTCATGGCATGCATTGTTGTAGCAGCGACAGTTGTGCGCAGAAAAGAAAGTAATGATAAATACGCAGACTTTTTTACCCAGGCAGAAAAAGGCAATATAGATGTTCTTTTCATGGGTTCATCCCATGTGATAAATGGTATCAATCCCGCAAGTCTTTATAAAGACTACGGTATTACCTCCTACAACATGGGTGGGCATGGCTCAGTTATGCAGGCTACTTACTGGGAGCTTATTGAGGCACTTGATCACTGTAGTCCCAAGTGGGTTGTGGTTGATGCCTACATGCTGGAGAAGAACTATCAGTATCTGGACGTGATGTACGAGACCACTCCGCAAAAGGACATTGATACTTCGATAGACCAGCTCCACCTAAACATGGACTGCTGGCCACTTAATAGGCTCAAGCTTGCAGCTGTATCAGATCTCATTCAGGATAAAGAGGTGAGAAAAGAGTTCCTGTTTGATTTCATTGTATATCATGACAGATGGAATGAGCTCACCAAGAAAGACTATGCTGTGCTTACCGGATCCAATGACAGCAATAAACTTTTGGGCGGAGAGCTTCGCTACGAGGTAGAGCTTCAGCCTTCAACATCACCTGATCCAGCAGAGGGAGAGGTGCTCTCAGAGCACACAGTTGGTCAGGAGTATCTGATGAAGATAATTGATGAGTGCCAGAGACGAGGCATTGGCGTTCTTGTTACATATCTTCCTTTCTGCCCGACAACAGAGGACAAGGTTGCAGCGAACAGTGCTGGCGTAATTGCAGGCATGTACGAGGCTCCCTATATAAATATGCTGAATTTGGGTATAATAGATGTATATACTGATCTGAATGATACAGGTCACCTGAACGCTCTGGGAGCCAAGAAGGTTACAGACTATCTTGGTAACTGGCTTGTGGCTAACGCAGACCTTGAGGATCACAGAGGACAGGCAGGCTACGAGTACTACGATGAGTGTGCTGCTTCCTACGAAGCAGAGATAAAGTCTTTGAGCGGAAGCGCAGGCAATCTTTATACACAGCTTGAGCTTTTATCCTTTGGAGATGTTGGCTCAGTAGTTTACTTTAATCAGGGCTCTGGTTCTTTTGCTGATGAGAGTGTAAAAGAACTGGTGGCATCCATGACAGGTACAGACAAGATCAGAACTACAGCTGGCCCATATATAATGATAAATGATGCCGGTTCTGGTAACGTCTATGAGGCCTGCGGCGAAGAGGCTTTGTCAGGAGCTTCTACCGCAATGGGAACAATGGTATATCAGCCTGTAGAGCAGCGTTTCAGATTGCTGTATGCTCAGGAGAATCAGGACGTTAACTATCTCTACGATGATGATCACATCTGGTATGATGTTCAGGTCATCACCTTTGACAAGAATTCAGGAGAGGTGCTCTCTCACAAGTATTACAGATCCTACGGCGGCAATTACCGCGAGGACTAAAGTTTTTTTATGAAAGGAAAAGAATTATGAGCAATAAGGTTTGTATAGTAGGAATCGCAGGAGGAACAGCGTCAGGTAAGACTACCATCGTGCGCAGAATCAAGGAGAAGTTCGGGGATGATATCGTTGTAATCAACCATGATTCATATTACAAGGCACACGATGATCTTTCTTATGAGGACAGATCAAGACTTAACTATGACCACCCTGAATCTTTTGATACAGATCTGATGATCGCAGATGTCAAGAAACTCAAGAATAACGAAGAGATCGATATGCCTGTTTATGACTACACAGTTCATAACAGATCAAGTGCTACAGTTCACGTAGTACCTAAGAAGGTTATCATTGTTGAGGGTATCCTTATCCTCGAGAATAAGGAACTCAGAGACCTGATGGATATCAAGGTTTTCGTTGAGACTGATGCTGACGAAAGACTCATGAGAAGAATTCGTCGTGATATGGTAGAAAGAGCAAGAAGCATCGACTCTATCCTTACTCAGTATTCAGAAACTGTTAAGCCTATGCATGAGCAGTTTGTTGAGCCTAGCAAGAAGTATGCGGATATCATCATCCCTAGAGGTGGTGAGAATCTTACAGGTATCAGTATCCTGCAGGAGCACTTAAATCTCGTTCTTAGCAAGGAGAGATAAAATTTGGCAGCTGCTTTGTTATCTATCTTGAAATTAATACTGTTTATGTTTGTGATCCCCTTCTGCATTGGAGTTCTGTTTAATGGCATGCTTCCAGTTGTCAGAAGAACAGTGGGTATCACCTTCATATTTGGATACGTGATATATTTTGCTGTGTTTGAGCTCATAGCTATACCATGTATGCTTCACTATGTCTATAATGCTTTTTCCTATTGCACCAGATTTTATCTGATAATCAGTATTGTGCTTGCAGTTGCTGGTGTTGTTAAGGTGATTTATCTTTTGAAAAAGAATGGTCTGGACTATCTGGTTCTTTTCCCAGGTGAGACTCATGCAACAGCTCATGAGCTCTTAAGCCCAAGGTCAGATCCACGAATGCTCAAGCTTAATTATTCACTGGAGAGTCGCATTTACTGGGTGGTTTTCTTTGTGCTGTTGGCTGTTCAAGTGGTTTTGTCCATGGTTATGTCCAGCTTTGATGGTGATGATGCTTACTACGTTGTGGAATCACTTCTGGCACAGCAGGCGGATGTTATGAATACGATCCTGCCTTACACAGGAACCTCCACATCCCTTGATATCAGACACGCGCTGGCTGTTATTACCATGTGGATAGCATTTATGGCTAGAATCAGCGGTATTCATGCGACAATCATGTCTCATACAGTTATGCCTGTTCTGGTTATTCCGCTGGTTTATCTGGTTTATGTTGAGATTGCGAGAATACTGTTTAGAAGAAGACAGGAGGTCATTCCTGTTTTCATGATCATAGTGTCATTCCTTATGATGTTTGGTAATGTTTCAATCTACACACCTGCGACATTTTTTCTGACCAGAACCTGGCAGGGCAAGGCAATTGTCAACAGCCTTGTATTCCCACTTATCATGTGGGTGTTCCTGTGGATGTTGGAAGATAGCAGGAAGAGACCTGTCTTTGGACCTAAGGTTGATAACAACACTGAGTCCTACGAGGAGTACAAGGAACACAAGACCATATATAAGCTTTCACCATGGATTTTCCTTGCGCTTATCAA
>JAEEGL013642328.1_pt1 | contig 32568 bp, 23 predicted proteins | sample 9134231 | NCBI WGS metagenome assembly JAEEGL01 (sample SAMN16246548, study PRJNA631951) | gut metagenome | biome: gut microbiome; feature: rumen; material: fiber-attached | host: Bos | place: Iran: Karaj | collected 2018-10
CCTCGGCGCAACCCCGCTCGACCTGAGCCGCTGCCACGCCCGCCCCGAGATCGCGGCGCTCCAGGCGCGCAGCTACACGCGCATCCTCGTCTACGGGCTCGGCAGCGGCCTGGACGCCTGGCGCGAGGCCCCCGCCGCCGAACGCAACTTCGTCGTCTCGCCCGCAGGCCTCGACGCCGCCGAATGGCTGCGCGAACGCCATGGCACCCCCTACGAGATCCTGCCGCCCGCGCTGCCGCCCGCCCTCGCCGACGCACTCCAGTCGCTCCGCGCGCGCCGCGTCCTCGCCATCCACCAGGCCTTCGCGGCTGAGGCGGTGCGCGCGGCACTACCCGACGCCGAGGTCACCTGCGCCACCTGGTTCCGCCAGCCCGCCGCGACCGCCCGCCCAGGCGATTTCACGCTCACCGGGGAGGACGACTTCGCCGCGCGCGTCGCCGCAGGCGGCTACGACTGCATCGTCGGCGACCGCGCGCTGCGCCACGCCCTCCCCGAATACGGCGGCGCGTGGCTCGACCACCCGCATTTCGCCATCGCGGGGCATCTGGAGGAGCCGCCCGCATGAACGAGGCGCTGCACATCCGCATCTACGGCGTCGTGCAGGGCGTCGGCTTCCGCCCGTTCGTCAGCCGCCTCGCCGACCGCCTCGGCCTCACGGGCTCCGTCGCCAACCGCGGCTCCTACGTCGAAGTCCACGCGCAGGGCACCCCCGACGCCCTCGAAGAGTTCCGCGCGGCGCTGGAGCGCGAGGCGCCGCCGCGCTCCGCCATCCTCAAGGTTGTCGCCCGCCCCGAACCGCCCTTCGACGCCGACCGCTTCGCCATCATCGAAAGCGAACACGAGGCAGGCGACATCTTCGTCTCGCCTGACATCGCCACCTGCGACCTCTGCCGCGACGAACTCTACGACCCGCGCAACCGCCGCTACCTCCACCCCTTCATCAACTGCACCGCCTGCGGCCCCCGCGTCACCATCCTCGACGCCATGCCCTACGACCGCGTCCGCACCTCCATGGCCGACTTCCCGATGTGCCCCGAGTGCGAATACGAATACACCCACCCCGAAACCCGCCGCTACGACGCGCAGCCCGTCTGCTGCAACGACTGCGGCCCCGAACTCTACCTCCTCGGCGACGAGGCCACGCGCGGCCGCGCCGCCCTCGACGCCGCACGACGCACGCTCATCGGCGGCGGCATCGTCGCCGTCAAGGGGCTGGGCGGCTTCCACCTCGCCTGCGACGCGCGCAATCCGCAGGCCGTCGAGCGCCTGCGCCGCCTCAAGCGCCGCCCCGCCAAGCCCTTCGCCGTCATGATGCGCGACCTCGACGCCGTCCGCCGCGAATGCGGAACCACCCCCGCCCAGGAGGCGCTCCTCACTGGCCACCAGAAGCCCATCCTGCTGCTGAAACGCCGCCAGGATTCCACCCTCGCCGACGCCGTCGCCCCAGGCAATCCCTCCCTCGGCGTCATGCTCCCCTACGCCCCCGTCCAGATGCTCCTCTTCCGCGCCGACGACGAGCTCGACGCCCGCATGACCGACGCGCTTGTCATGACCAGCGGCAACCTTTCGGGCGCACCCATCTGCCGCGACGACGACGGCGCCCACGCCGAAATCGCCTCCTTCTGCGACCTCATCCTCTCCCACAACCGCCTCATCCGCCTGCGCTGCGACGATTCGGTCATGGACTTCCTCGAAGGCCGCCCCTACATGATCCGCCGCTCGCGCGGCTACGCCCCGCTCCCGTTCCTCCTCTCCGACGACCTCCCTGGGCAGGTGCTCGGCATCGGCGCCGAACTCAAGAACACCTTCTGCCCCGCCAAGGACGGACTCCTCTACCCCTCCCCGTACATCGGCGACATGGCCGACCTGCGCAGCGTCAACGCCCTCCGCGAATCCATCGCCCGCCTCGACGCCCTCCTCGAAGTCCGCCCGGCGCTCGTCGCCTGCGACCTGCACCCGCGCTACAACACCACCGCCGTCGCCCGCGAACTCGGCCTGCCGATGCTGCCGCTGCAGCACCACTACGCGCACATCCTCTCGTGCATGGCCGAAAACGACTGGCAGGGCGGCGAACTCCTCGGCCTCGCCTGCGACGGCACTGGCTACGGAACCGACGGCTCCATCTGGGGCGGCGAACTCCTCAAATGCAACTGGCGCGGCTTCACGCGCCTCGCCGCCATCGCCCCCTTCGCGCAGCCTGGCGGCGACGCCTCCGCCCGCGAAGGCTGGCGCATTGCCGCCTCGATGCTCCATTCGCTCGCGCCCGCCGACGCCCCCGCCCTCGCCGCAGAACTCGGCCTCTGCACCCCCGCCGAGTTCGCCGTCATCGCCACCATGTGCGACCGCCGCGTCAACACCGTCGTCTCCACCAGCACGGGCCGCCTCTTCGACGCCGTCGCCGCCCTCCTCGGACTCCGCCGCGCCTCCACTTTCGAGGGCGAGGCCGCCATGGCACTCCAGTTCGCCGCCGAAAACGACGACACCGCCGACGCGCCGCCCCTCCCCGACTGCGACGGCGGCGCCATCCCCACCGACGCGCTCTTCCGCCTCATCCTCCAGGGCCGCCGCGACGGCCTCCCCTCCACGCGCCTCGCGCGCCTCTTCCATCTCGGCCTCGCCGACCTCCTCGCAGGTGCCTGCCGCCACTGGCGCGACCGCACCCGCCTCGACACCGTCGCCCTCTCTGGCGGCGTCTTCCAGAACACCCTCCTCACCCGCCTTCTCGCCGATCGGCTCCGCCGCGACGGGTTCCGCGTGCTTCTCCACTCCCTCGTCCCCCCCAACGACGGCGGCATCTGCCTCGGCCAGGCCGCCGCCGCCCTGCACCACCTGAATCCTGGCGCGTGACAGCGGCCAATGGTTTAGGAAACCACTGCTCCGGCGGGCAAGCCCGCCGGCACACGCCCAGTTGTCCCAGTATCCCCTACTACCATCATGAACCACTGCTCCGGCGGGCAATGCCCGCCGGCACACGCCCAGTTGTCCCAGAAACCCTACTACCATCATGTGTGTCGGATTATCAGCCAAAGTCGTTTCCCTGCGCAATGGCGCCGCGTTGATTGACGCGAACGGCGCCCGCCGCGAAGTCTCCGCTGAGTTGCTCGACGACCTCGAGCCTGGCGACTATGTCATGGTCCACGCGGGCGTCGCCATCGCCAAGATCACCGACGACGACCAGCACGAATCGCAGCAGGTCATGGAGGATGCCCATGGATCCCAAGGCGATCATTGAATCCTACGCGGGGCGGCCCCTCCGCATCATGGAGGTCTGCGGCACCCACACCCACGAGATCTTCCGCATCGGACTGCGCAAGTTGCTGCCGCCTCAGGTCACCCTCATCTCGGGCCCTGGCTGCCCCGTCTGCGTCACCCCCTGCGGCTACATCGACGAGGCGATCCTCCTCGCCCGCGAGCACCACTGCACCATCTGCACCTTCGGCGACCTCATCCGCGTCCCAGGCACCGAATCCAGCCTCGCAGGCGCACGCGCCGACGGCGCCGCCATCCGCCCCGTCTACTCCCCGCTGGACGCCGTCGAATACGCCGCCGCCCACCCCGCGCAGCAAGTCGTCTTCCTTGCGGTCGGCTTCGAGACCACCGTCCCCTCCGCCTGCCTCGCCGTCCGCAAGGCCGCGCAGGCGGGCCTCGCGAACTTTTCGATCCTGGGCGCCAACAAGACCATGCCCAACGCCTACCAGGCCCTCAAGGATTCGGCGGACGCCTTCCTCTATCCTGGGCATGTCCACGCCATCATCGGCACCGCCCTCTGCGAGGAACTCTGCCGACAGGGCGTCTCGGGCGTCGTCGCGGGCTTCACCCCCGCCGAACTGCTTGCCGCCGTCGCGGTCACCCTGGAACTCGCCCAAAGCGGCGCGCCCTTCTTCCGCAACTGCTACCCGCGCGTCGTCAAGCCCGAGGGCAACCCCGCCGCGCTGCGCATCCTCGCCGAAGTCATGGAGCCCTGCGACGCCGAATGGCGCGGCCTCGGCGTCATCCCCGGCTCCGGCCTCCGCCTCAAGGAGCAGTACCGCGACTTCGACGCACGCGCCAAGTTCGCGCTGCCGCCAGTCATCGGGCACCCCAACCCCGCCTGCCGCTGCGGCACCGTCCTCCAGGGCAAATGCCGCCCCTCCGACTGCCCCCTCTTCGGCAAGGTCTGCACCCCGCTTCATCCCGTCGGCGCATGCATGGTCTCCAATGAAGGCGCCTGCTCCGCATACTACCAGTACGGGCAGTAAAGCCCCGTGCATGCGCGCCGCCCATTTTCCCCGCCCGTGCATGCGCGCCGCCCATTTTCCCCGCCGCGCATGCGCGCCGCTCATTTTCCCCGCCCGCGCATGCGCGCCGCCCATTTTCCCCGCCCGTGCGGCATCTCCGCTGTTTTCGCGCCGCCAGCCCCATGCACCAGCCTCCGTGGTGCTGTGCCGCCGCATTCTTGCGGCGGAAGCCAAGCCCCATTTCCCCGCCGTGCCGTGCCGCCGCATTCTTGCGGCGGAAGCCAAGCCCCATTCCCTGAAACACCCCCCATCCTTTTCACCCATGATCACCCTCGCCCATGGCGCGGGCGGCGCCCAGACCGCCCAACTCATCGAGACCGTCTTCAAGGCGCACTTCGCCAACCCGGAGTTCACCCCTGACGACGCGGCCGTCCTGCCCGCGCCCGACGGCAAGCTCGCCTTCACGACGGACGGCTTCATCGTCTCCCCGTGGAAGTTCCCTGGCGGCAACATCGGCAAACTCTCCATCTGCGGCACCGTCAACGACCTGGCCTGCATGGGCGCCGTCCCCAAATACCTCTCGTGCGCGTTTGTCATCGAGGAGGGCTTCGCCATCGCCGACCTCCAGGAGATCGTCGCCGCCATGGCGAAGACCGCCGCCGAGGCGGGCGTCCGCATCGTCGCGGGCGACACCAAGGTCGCAGGCAAGGGCCAGGTCGACCACATCTTCATCACCACCACGGGCATCGGCGTCCTCCGCCCAGGCGTCCATACCTCGGGCGCCCTCGCCCGCCCTGGCGACGCCATCATCACCACTGGCGACATCGGCCGACACGGATGCACCATCCTGCTCGCCAGAAACGACTTCGGAATCGACGCCGAGGTCGCAAGCGACTGCGCCCCCCTCGCCGCCACCGTCCACGCCATGCTCGACGCCGCCCCCGCCATCCACGTCATCCGCGACGCCACCCGAGGCGGTGTCGGCACCGTCCTCCACGAGATCGCCCGCGAGAGCCACGTCGGCATCCGCCTGGACGCCCCCGCCATCCCCGTCGCCCCCGCCGTGCGCGGCGTCTGCGCCATGCTCGGCCTCGACCCCCTCTATCTCGCCAACGAGGGTACGATGGTCGTCGTCGCGCCCAAGGACGACGCCCACGCCATCCTCGGCGCCCTGCGCCAGATGCCCTACTCCCGCGACGCCGCCGTCATCGGCGAGGTCGTCGCGGACGCCGCCGAGCAGGTCGTACTCACCACCGAGATCGGCGCGCAGACCCTCCTGCCGCAGCCCACTGGCGAACTCCTCCCGAGGATCTGCTGAGGCGGTCCGCTCTGTTCCCCATGGCGGTAGGCGATTGCCTAATCAACGCCCCGAAAATCGTAGCCACGGCGTCCCGCCGTGGCTACGTCCGCTTCGTCAAGCGCGACCGACCCACACGCTTCTGGCGCGTCTGCATTATGAGGGGCTGTTGCCGACCATCTTGGGGAACATAGCGAGGCGATCTACTCCCCGACATACAGCATCACCGCGCGGTCCTGGTCGAGCCGCACGCGGAACTCGGGCTGCCCTGGCGCCAGCGCCGCGATGCACTTCCCGTCCCGAAGATCAATGACGCGGGCGGCTTTTGCCACGGGGCAGCGCACGACCACCTCCAGCGGGCGCCGCGAATACTCCGCGACCAGCACCAGCGATCCATCGGGCGCCTGGAGCCTGCGCGCGAGTGCATTGCCTGCGGGCACCGTCGCGCCGTCCGCGACGGGCCTTGCCCGCAGGATCAACTCCTCGTAGGGCGCCAGCATCGCCACGACCTCGGCGACCGCGCGTGCGTCGGCGGCGTCGAAAGGGCACTCGCCCCAGAATCCGAAGCCGCGTCCGCCCGCCGCGATGACCTCCAGCATATTGTATTTGAGCATTTCGGCGTTGAGGTCGGAACCGAAGGCGTAGACGAAGGGGTAGCCCGCGCACAGGATGGGCGCCACTGGCACGGCGTCCCGCGTGATCCTGCGAAGGACCGCCGTATCCGTGGCGGGCAGCAGCATGTCATAGTCCTTGTAGTTCGCGTAGACATCCATGTAGATCATCGGCGCGAGGATGTCAAAGACCTTCGCGAGCCGGGCGGGATCCTCAAGGGTCTCCAGGTAAGAATGGCTGTCTCGGTAGTCGGCGTAGGCGGCGAAACCGGGGAACGAGCGGTGGTAGGAGCAGTAAATCATGAAGACGAACGGCCCGGGCACGCCCTTTTTCTTCATGTATGCCTCCATCGCCTTTCTGTAGTCCCCGAAGAAGTCCGCGTAGCGCTGGCACTTGTACGCCGCCCACGCGCGGTGCAGTGCAGGATGGCGCTCTGGCGCGCGCTCGAACTCCCGCGGATCCATGAATGCGGGCGCGCCTGGCTCCGCCGCCAGCCACTCCCGAAACCCCGCGACGCAGCGCTCGCAGAAGCAGATGCGGCTGCCCTTTCCGTACATCTCTGGATCCGAGCAGTGGAAGGTGACGCCCTGGTCGATCAGATGGCGCCCCTGCGCCAGCAGTTCCTGGTAGGTCCGCCCGCGATAGGAGAGGCACAGCATCTCCTGCGTGCGGCTCCCGTCCAGCAGCGTCGCCTGCCCGTCTGGCTCCCGACGCCCCTCATGCCACCACCATTCGCGGATCCAGCCGATCGGGCGCACCCCCGCCGCCTGGCAGTGCCGAAGCGTCTCCCGCAGCAGCCCCTCGCCCCACGCGCGCTCGTCCCCATGCAGATATGTCCACAGGTCGACGTGGTTGAAGCCGCTTTGGCGCAGCCCCGCCAGGTCAGGCCAGGCCGTGAAGAAGTCATTCGGCATCGACAGATAGACTGGAATCTTCCGAAAGGGCCGCGTCTCTGGAATCTCCACCACTTGGATGCGCAGCGGCTGCGCCTCCTGGCGGCCGCCCTTCCACTCCCCCCAGTAGCATCCCGTCAGTTCGGCGCCCGCAGGCAACGGCTTCACCAGCCTCCAGAAGAAGGTCCACTTCGACGCCTTTGCGCCCGCCTGCACCGCATAGCACGCGAGTTCGCGTCCGCCGAACGATGCCGTCCCCTGGCGCTCCACCGCCATGTCCCGGAAGCCCCCCTCCAGTTCCACCTCGGGCGGCACCGCGATGAACAACTGCGGACGGTGCGACGGATTCACCGGCATGAAGTGGATCATCGAAGTGCGCCCGTGCGCGACATACGCGATCTGCTCGATGTTGCTCGTGAACGCGAAGCCCGACTGCCGCCGAGGCAGCCACGGGCGCTTCGTCGTCAGCGGCGCCATCGTCGTCAACGGCTGCGCCAGGAGCGCCGCCGACAGCATCGCCACGCATGCCAAAAGAAGTCTCATTGTTCGTTCCTCCCTGGAAAACACTGCGACTGCCCCACTCACGCCTCACGGCGCAGGCCTGCGGAAGATCTTGAGGTCGGCGACCTCGACGGTGGTGTTGGTGCGGTAGAGCGCCAGCATCACCTGGCACGTCCTGCCGACGCCCGCGGGCACTTTCACGTTCACCGCCGCGTGGTTCCAGCCGCCAGTCGCCTCGCCGAGCGTCGCCAGCGGCACGGTGCGATTCCCCAGATCGCCGCGTTTGCCGCCAGGCGAAGTGAAGAAGACGATCAGCGCGCAGCGCGGAATCGGCTTCTCCAGCGCCTTCCAGTCGAACTCGAAGACATACTCGCCTGGCGCCAGCGCCTGGTAGAAGTAGACCGAATAACTCCTGGCGGGCGTGAAGCGGATCGCCTTGCGCCCGTCCGCCGCCACGAAGTCGAACGCGCTCTCGCTCGGCCACTTCATCAGCCCGCGCGCCCCCGCCTGGAAGACCAGCGTCTGCAAGGGCGCGCCCGCCGTCCGCACCGTCCCCGCGGGAACCGACGGCGCGGCGCCGAGGCTCAGGTCATACAGGCGCACCTCGTCGATGAAGATGGTCGTGTTCGCGCGGAACATCGCCAGCATCACCTGCGCCTGCACCGCCTCGGCGGGCGCCTCGAACTCCGCGCGGCACTCGTGCCACTGGTTGTCCGCCGCCGCCAGGCGGTTCAGCGGCACCTCCTTGCGGCCTGCGCTGCCGTTCCCGCCGCCCTGCTTCGAAAAGGACATCGCCAGCGCGCAGCGGTCGATCGGGCGCCCCTCCATGCGCACCCAGCAGGTCAAAAGGTACTTGTGCCCGCCCGTCATCGGCTGGTAGAAATAGGCCACGAAGTGGTTGTCTGGCGTGAAGACCAGGCTCGTCCTGCCCGCCTTAGGATTCTCAGGATCCAGTTCGACGTGCGCATCCGCAGGCCAGGCGGAGAAGCCCTCCGCGCTCTCGAAGTCCAGATACTTCAGCAGCCGCCCCTGCGGCGGCTGCGCGAAGGCCGCCAGCGCCGCCGCCAGAACCATCGAAATCGTCCAATGCCTCATCATGTTCGCACCTCCCTTGGCCTACCACTGGTACCAGTATTCGGGCTTCGTGTTGTACGGTTCTGGCTGGTTGCGCCTCGCCCCCTCCGCATGGCCGTCGGCGCACAGGATCGTGTAGCCGTCGTTGTGCGCGCGCACATTGTAGGTCGTATAGGACGGCACGCCGTTGGCGGCCAGCGTCAGCGTCCCGCCGTAGAGCACCGTGTTCCGCCCGATGAAGACCCAGTAGTACTCAGGCTCGCCCAGCAGCACCAGTTTGCCCGCCTGGCGCACCATTGGCTGCTTCACCCACGGGTGCTTGTTCGTCACCTGCACAAACGAGAGCCCGCCGATGAAGCAGTTCTGCCCGTAGCTCAGGCCGCCGCGCACGATCTTCAACTTGCCGCCTGGCGTCGACACGCCAAGCAGCGGGTATTTGTCCGAGGGGCACAGGAACGGCGAATTGAAGTTCTTCCACTTCAGCGCGCCGCCGTCCCCAGGCACCACGTAGTTCGACATCTGCTCGTACCAGTAGCGCTTCGTGTTCGGCGAGGCGGGATCGGGCGCGTAGCCCGCCGCCGGATACCAGTCGTCGAAGTCGTTCAGGTACATCACGTATGCCAGCCCGATCTGGCGGTTGTTCGAGATGCACCCCGCCGTGCGCGCCTTCTCGCGCGCCTTCGCCAGCGCGGGCAGCAGCAGCGAGGCCAGGATCGCGATGATCGCGATCACGACCAGCAGTTCAATCAATGTGAAGACACGGCGGGATTCAATGGTTTGGCGTCGGTTCATGTTGCACCTCCTTTGGAGACATGGTTGCTGGGGATTGATGAACGTAGGCAATCGGAAAGTCCAGAATTCGGTGGATGCGGCGGCGCACTGGCGCCACCAGCAGTTCCCGCAGCGCGTCGTAGGCCGCGAAGACCACCTGGCCGTAACTGTGCGGATCCTCGTAGATGCACACGTTCGAGGGATACGACACCCCAGGCACCGACACTCCCGCCAGCACCGTCGTTTCAGGCAGCCGCGTCTCTGGATTGCGGGTCAGCAGCTCCACGGCGCCCGCCGTCATGCCGTTCCACATCAGCAGCGCGTCCAGATCCACGCGGAGCCCCCGCAGCCGCCGCAGGAAGTATTCGAGCGAGGCCTCCGTGGTGTCGTCGTAGCGCAGTTCGATGTCGTCGCACGGCAGCGGCGCCAGCCCAAGTTCCGCCTTGATGCCATGCCATTCCTTCCGAATCAAGCGGTTGTATCCCTCCAGGCGCCCGTGGAAGAAGAGCCCGAGGCGGCGGCGGCCAGAGGCCGCGAAGTCGACCGCCAGTTGCCGGATGGCGCCGCGCCAGTTGTTCTCGACATAGTTGAGGTGCGGGTAGACTGGCAGGCGGTTGCAGGAGACAAACGGGATCTTGCGGTTGTCGAGGTATTCCGCGATCTCGAAGGTCAGCGCACTGTTGGTGAAGATCAGCCCCGTGAAATACTCCCCCAGAAAACGGCAGATTTTCGTCGGCCCCTGCCAGTTGGAACTGGCGACCAGCAGCGACTCGTAGCCGTCCGCCCGCAACTGCTGCTGCAGACGCTTCAGGAACTGGTCGTTCGCCAACTGCCCCAGACCGCCCGTCGCCACCACCCCGATCAAGCCGCCGCGCGACTTCTGCGGCACGATCCGCAGCCCGCGGCGTCCCTCCGAAACCACCAGCCCCCTGCGCTGCAAGGGGCGCAACGCCATCGACACTGTCTGACGCGTCGTGCCGAACTCCGCTGCCAGCGCACGCACCGTCGGCAGATGACCACGGTATTCGCCGCGCTGGATGCGCTTCTCCAATTCGGCGGCCAATGCTGGATAACGGGACACACTCATCGGAACGGCCCTCCTTTCAGCCGTTGCCGTTATTATAGCCCTCCGCCATGGATTATCAATCCAGAAACGCCCCGTCCGCCCCTCAATCTTCACCGTTACATAGGACAATCAACCCACCCGCTTTCCAGCGTCAAAGGCGGTTTCAGCGGACAAAACATAGAACAAAACCACCTCGGCGGCGGCGCTCAGAAATTCCAGACGAGCGTCATCCCGCACCAGTGGTTGCGGCGGTTGTTGTTGGCATTGCGGCGCCACTGGTCGCGGGTGGCGTGTTCCAGGGCGGCGGCAAAGCCGAGATAGCATCGGAGCGAGAGGCCATGGCCGAAGTCGTAGCGGACATAGGGATAGGCCACGAGCACGGTGAACGCGAAGCCCGTGTCGCCAGTGGAAATGTAGTGGGCGCGGCTGGGCTTCCAATACAAGGTCTGGTCGATTCCCGCGCGCCACCGCTCCCCCAGGGGATACGACGCATTGACGTGCACCTTGCCGCGCCAGTAGTATCGCTCGGTGTGGTAGTCGATTTCGAGCGTCGTCCCCAGATCCAGCGGATCGTGCGGGAACCAGTCCCGCACCCCGATGAAGCACGCCGCCTCGGTGCTCTTGACATGCCGGGCATGGATCTCGCCGTTCGCGCGCTTCACGTATGTCCTTCGGTGCGGGTATTCACTGTATTTCCATTGAGCCGCCAGCCGCAGCGTGTAGTCGCCGACGGGAATCAAGTGCCCATACCCCCCGACATAGTTGCAGCACTCGATCCGGTATTTCCGGCTGTTGCCGTAGCGCCCCGACCGCTCAGGGCTCTGGTAGTCGCTCAAATCCCACTCCTCCCAATGGCGAAGATAGAAGCCCTCCCAGGTCATCTGGATGGTCGTGCTCATCACGGGATCCGGCGTCACCACCCAGCCGCCGTCGACATAGGCGCTCGCCGTCCCCAGCGTCGCCCGAAATTGCGGCGGATCCACCGCCAAGGCCATCACCCCGAAAAATAGAATGGGGAACAACAGGAAACGAATCATAGCCCATCATCATGCACGCAGCAGGCGGCAACTGTGATGCTTGAAATCTGGCGCATGCGGGGCGGCCGAACGCTCGTAGTTGATGCCCACCAGAATCAAGTTGCCTCGGTAATGCTCCAGGCGTGACGGATAGTCCTTCCGCAGAATCTGCCCGATCGCCCCCTCGGCGGAGGCGTCGTATTTCAACTCGACCAGCATTGCGGGGATGCCAGGTCGACGCGGCAGGTAGACCAGATCCGCATAGCCCTTGCCCGTGTCCAGTTCCGGGATCACCGTGTAGTCGTCCTGCGCCTTGTAGTATGCCAACTGCACCGCATAGCTCAGCGCCGCCTCCGAATTGTAGGTGCGGTTGCCCGCCTTGTCGTGCGCGGCCTCGACCAGTTCCGCCACCACTTTCTCGTTGCCCGCCCACGTCGCCTCCAGAAGCCTTTGCGAGTTCTCCAGCGCACGCATGGTGGATGCCCAGCCCCGCGTCCGCGTCGAATTGCGGTATTCGTCCAGAATCTCGCGGTTCGGGATGAATACCTCGCCGCGCGCCGAATCGTAGCCGAGGTAGCCCAGGTGGATCAGCAGCGCCAGCACGTCGTCGCGGCAGGTCAGCGTCGTCATGTCGTTCTGGTAGGTTCCCAGATTGACTGGCATGTGCATCCCCCCCATCAATTCCGCCACCGTCTCCCTGAGCCCGTCGAAGTCCATGCGGATATACTCCGCCAGCGCCTCGTAGGTCTCGGTCTTGTTCCACCAGTTCTGGATGATCCCCGTGCGCATCGTCTGCACCACCGACAGCGGCGAATAGAGCGAATAGGCTGGCGCTGGCTCCCCTGGACCAGGAGCGACGCCGCGCACCAGATACCCGTCATACCACTCCTTCACCTGCCCGAAGTCGCGCCCGAACTGCGCGCAGAGCGACTGCACCTCCGCCTCCGTGAAGCCCGTGAACTCCGCCAGTTCCAACGGCGCCGTCATCGCGTATTCATCAAACATGTTCAACGCCGAATGCTTCCCGTACTTCTTGACTGGCAGGATTCCAGTCATATACGCCAGCGCGACGAACTCCTGGTCCTTTAGCCAGTCCCGCAGGAAATCCAAGTATAACTTCTGCCCCTCCGTGTCGTGCTTGTACTCCCGAAAGACCGCATCCCACTCGTCAATCAGAATCACAAACGGACGACCGGTTCCGCGGCTGAAGCGGTCCATGCTATAGACGAAGTCGTTGTCATCATACCGCACCTCGGGGAACGTATCATGGAGTTCTTCCAAAATCCGCTCCTGCATCACCGCCAGCATCTCCGACATGGAACGACCACTCCGAAAAAAACGATTGACCGTCAGGCGCAGCACATTGAACTTGCCCAAATAGCGGTCCCAGTCTGGCGCGTTGGCCAATTTCAGCCCCGCGAACATTTCGCGGCTTTCCGCCCCCCAGCCATAGTAGGCCGCCAGCATGTCCAGCGCGATGGTCTTGCCAAAACGGCGCGGACGCGACACGCACAGGTATTTACTTTTCGTGTTGACCAGACGATTCGTGACGCCGATCATCGCCGACTTGTCGACGAAGACCAGCGAGTTCATCGCCTCAAGATAACTGTGCTTGCCTGGATTCAGAAGTCCCATGCGCGTCTCCTCCCATTTCCGCCACTTGCTGTTTCACATAATATAACAGCCTGAAAGCGGGGAAGCATCCAGTTGGCAAAGTCTCTCATTTCCCCTTGCGCTTCAGCGCCGCGCCGCCTTCCCAATGCTGCCCCGAATGATGAACGGCATCTGGAGTCTCGGCGGCGTGGACGGGGGCTCGCCGTCGAGGATGATGCGGCTGGTCGCCTCCGCCAACTGCCGCGCTGGGTGCGCCAGTGTGCTCAAGGGCGGCACCATCATCTTCGCATAGTCGTCGTCGTCGAAGCCCACCACGGAAATGTCCTCGGGGATCCGAATGCCGTGCTCCGCCGCGTAGCGATAGAAGCCCGCCGCCATGCGGTCGGTGTCGAAAAAGACGACCTCAGGGCGGAACGCCATCACCTCCGCGCCTGCGCGGTAGCCGTCCGCGTCGTTGGGCTCCGCCGCCACATGCCCGATCACGACGCCTTTCCGCGCCAGATCCTTCTGCGCCGACGCCGCCCCCGCCAGGCGGTTCGGGATGCTTCCGCAGTGCAGCATCCGACGAAACCCCCGCCGACACAGTTCCGAGAACATCTGGCGGACGCTCCCCGCGCGGTCCATGTCCACCGACCGCGGCTCCCCGCCTGCCGCGCAGTCCGCGAAGACCAGCGCCAACGGCAGCCCCTGCGCCGCCTCGCGCACCTTCGCCACCGCGTCCTCGCGGTGCAGCCGCAGCACCACCACATAGTCGACGACCCCCGCCCAACTCTGCAGGATCTTCGCGCACTCCTCTTCGCGCCCTGGCACAATCCGCCCGATGACCGTGCAATACCCGTGGTCCAGCAGCAGGTTGTTCAAATGGTTCATCTGGTTCACCGCCGCCGCCAGTTCCGAGTGCTCCAGCAGAATCCCCACAAAACGCTTGTCCTGCAGCCGCAGGTTCCGCGCCGCCATGTTCGGCACATAGTGGTGCTCCGCCGCCAGACGCCGCACCAGTTCGCACTTTTCCGCGCGCACATGCGGCGCCCCGCGCAAAATCCGGCTCACCGTCCGAATCGACAGCCCCGACAACTCCGATAGACGCTTCAATGTAATCATCGCCATACTATAACCCGCGCTCAGAATCACGGCGGCGCGCGCGTCCATTCCACCCCGCCCTCGGTGAGTGCGGAGCGGGGGGTGCGGGGGGCGCAAGCCGGCGCAAGCCCCCCGTCATTTGCATGGCTGGATGAAGGCACCCGCCCGCAATATTGCCCCGCCCCGCAACGCCAGCCCGAATGTGAAGCGCCCACTGGCCCGCTGGGCAAAGCCCCGCGGCACACGCCGCCCATACATCGGGGCCCGCCGAGCGCGAAGCGGGGGGTGCGGGGGGCGCAAGCCCCCCGTCGTTTGCATGGCTGGATGATGGCACCAGCCCGCAATATTGCCCCGCCCCGCAACGCCAACCCGAATGTGAAGCGCCGATCGGCCCGCCGCCTTTGCGCCCCCTCACGAGAGGGAAGGCAGATCGTGCCGCGCCATGTCAAGGCATAGTTCTTCCGCGATGATTTGAGCCGCCCAGCGCAATTCTTTCGGCGAGTGCGTCGCCATGATGGAGGCGCGCAGGCGTGCCTGCCCCAGGGCGACGGTCGGATACCGTATGGCGCTAAGGAGAATGCCGCGCTCGCGCAACTTCGCCGCCAGTCGGACGGCGCGCCGTTCGTCCCCGACGGGGATCGGGACGATCGCGCTCTGCGTGGCGGTCGCGATTCCATGCGCGCGCAAGGTCTCCACAAAGACCTGCACGTTTGCCGCAAGCCGTTGCGGGAGTTCCGGCGATTTCCGCAGGACACGGAGCGCGGCGCGCGCGACGGCGGCGGCGGCGGGCGCCATCGAGGTGGTGAAAATGAATCCGCGCGCACGGTTGCGAAGATAATCGCACAGCAGCCTTCGCCCGCAGACAAAGCCGCCCTCCCCTCCCAGCGCCTTGCTCAGGGTGCCGAGGGTGATGTCGGGCCCCTCCGCCAGCCCGAAACGGGCGGCCGTCCCGCGTCCGCCTGGACCGACGACCCCCGTGGCGTGCGCTTCGTCTATCATCGAGAACAGTCCGTATTGTCGCGAAAGCGCCAGCAGGCGCGGGAGATCGACCATGTCGCCGTCCATGCTGAACACGGCGTCGGAGACCACCAGCCCGCGGTTCGGGCGGACTTCACGCAGATTCCGTTCCAGATCACCCATGTCGTTATGCCGATAGATGACGACCCGCGAACGCGCCAGACGGCATCCGTCAATGATGGAGGCGTGATTGAGTTCATCGCTGAAGATGATGTCTTCGCGACCGCAAAGGGCGGAGATGACGGCGACGTTGGCGACATAGCCAGAGTTGAAGAGGATCGCGTCCTCGGTCCCCTTGAACTGCGCGAGTTCCGCCTCAAGGGCGACGTGCTCGCGCTGGGTACCCGACAACAGGCGCGACCCCGTCGAACCAGTGCCCCAGTTCCCGACGGCGCCCCGCGCCGCCTCGGCGAGCCGTGCATCCCCCGCCAGTCCCAGGTAGTTGTTGGAGGTGAGCATCAGCAGCTTCCGCCCTTCGACGCACGCCACTGGCCCCGCCGCCTCCTCCTGCACCAGTAGTTGCCGCCGCAGTCCGTTCGCCTCCATCCGCTCCAGTTCCTCCTGAAGACGACGCCAGCGGTCGGATGGCGACGGCGCGCCAGGCACACCGATCACCAGGACGGGCTGCTTCTCCAGAAACGCGATCGTCTCCCGCAAATCGCCCGCATTGCCGCGGAAGAGAAAGATGCGCCCGCCGACTGGACTGCCCTTGTCCTTGAGGCAGGTGATGCGGCAATAGCCGATGCCGCGCGACGCGATGTAACCCGTCACGTAGTCGGGGTCGTCCGAAATGCAGAGTTCGCCAAGCAGATGCGGTGCGTAGGCGACTTTCGTCCCAAGCACAATCGCCTCCAGAAAATGGTTCTTGGCGTTGGAGGGGCCCTTCTCCGCGCTTTCCTCGTCATCCATATAGGTCACGCGGACGCCGCGGCGCTGGTCAGGCTCCAGACGCGCCAGCGAATCCACGTCCACGATGGCGGCCCCGCGCATATTTCCGCACTGCGGAAGCATCGCCACGATGCGCTCCGCGTTGGAGATGCCCATCTGGTCCCGCAGAATCTCCGTCATCTTCGCGAGCCCCTCCGCGGGAGAATCCGCCGCCAGCGTTCTGACGGGCAGCGCGGGAAGGCGCAGAATCCGCGTCGCGTCAAGACGCTCGAACTTGAGGTTGACGAAGTCGGGCCGCCCCTTGGCGTGGTGGAGGGCCCGATCCAGAAGCGCGGTGGCGAACCTGAAGGTGTCCTCCTCCTGGATGATTTTCTCCGCCCCCGAAATGTGCTGCGGCTCGCCGTCCACCGTGCGGCTGGCGCGCATTTTCACGCTGAAGAAACGCTTCATGGGAACTACTCGTGGATATCCAGGATGGGGTCGGAAGACGGCCGCGCGGGCACAAGGCGGTTCTCCCAGCCAAGCTCCGCCAGGCGTCCCATGGCGCGGGTGATCTGCTCGACCTCCGACGGCGTCGTGATGAACGGCGGCATGCTGTAGACCCATTGCCCGAACGGCCGCAGCCAGACCCCCGTCTCGCGGCAGTTCAGCGCCGTCTGCGCCGCCGTCGGCATGTGCTCCAGTTCCAGGATGCCGATGCCGCCGAGCCAGCGGACGTCGCGGACATTCGGGTGGCCCTTGAATTCGGACAGGCCGTCGCGGAATCCCGCCTCGATCGCGGCGAGGTTCCCCTTCCAGTCGTACTGCCCGAGCAGATCCAGGGAGGCCTTCGCAGCCGCGCAGGCAAGCGGATTGCCCATATAGGTCGGACCATGCATGAACGCGCCGGAGCCTCGGCTGGAAATCACCTCCGCCACGCGGCGGGATGCGATGGCGGCCGCGAGGGTCATCGAGCCGCCAGTCAGCGTCTTGCCGACGCAGAGGATGTCAGGCACGACGCCCGCGTGCTCCATTGCGAAGAGGCGCCCCGTGCGGCCGAATCCCGTGGCCACCTCGTCGAAGACGAGCAGCGCGCCGTGCCTGTCGCAGAGCGCGCGGAGCCTGCGCAGATATTCGGGGTGATAGAGCCACATCGCGTTGCCGCCCTGGAAAACGGGCTCGACGATGACGCCCGCGATTTCCCCGCCGTGCCCGTCCAGGATGCGCTCCATCGACGCGAAGTCGGCATCGATCCACGCGCCTCGGAAGGGGGACTGCGGCTGCTCGGCGAAATAGTGCCGCGGCATCACGCCCTGGAAGAGGATGTGCATCCCGTCGGGGTCGCTCAACGCCATCGCGCCTGCCGTGTCGCCGTGGTACGCCCCCTTGAGCGCGACCATCTTGCAGCGCTCGGGATGCCCCGCGGCGTAATGGTATTGCACCGCCATCTTCACCGCGCATTCCACGGCGATCGAGCCTGAATCCGCCAGAAACACCGCATCCAGGCCAGCGGGCAGCAATTCCAGCAGCCGCTCGACCAGAAGCGTGGCGGGACGATGCGTGAATCCGCCGAACATCACGTGGCTCATCCGACGGCTCTGGCGGCGGATGGCCTCCATGATCGCGGGATGGTTGTGGCCGTGCGCCACGCACCACCAGCTCGACACGGCATCCAGCAGTTCCGTTCCGTCCGCCAGGCGGATGCGCGTGCCGTGCGACTGTTCCGCGAAGTGGACTGGCGGCGGATTTTCAATGGATGCGTAGGGATGCCAGAGGTGCCTGCGGTCCAGCGCCGCCAGGCGTTCCAGGTCCGCCTCGCGCGACGGCGCCGCGAAGAGCGCGGCGAAGTCCGTTTCAGGTGGCTGGCGGAGGTCGGGGACATGCGGAGCAAAGACCAGAGGCGCGTCGATGCGATGGAGCCGAAGATATCGGCGGAGGTAGTTCGGGGTGTCCTCGTCAATGGTGGGATCCGCCTCGGGGCACCAGTTGTAGACGATTCCCGCCAGGGTCATTCCACGCGACGCCGCGGCTTCGATGGAGAGCACCGTGTGGTTGATGCTCCCTAACTTCCCGCTCGTCACCAGAATCAGCGGCCATCCCTGCTCCGCCGCGAAGTCCGCCGCAAGAACGCACTCGTTCAACGGCACCCCCAGGCCGCCCGCGCCCTCGACCAGAACGACCTCATAGCGCGCCGCCAACGTCGCGACGCTTTGGCGGATGCGCTCCAGATCCAGCGTGGCATGCTCCAGGGTCGCCGCCAGCAGCGGCGAGGCGGGGAAGTGGAATATCTGCGGGGCGGTAAGCCCCTCCCCGTCCTCGGGCAACGCAACTCCGCCCATCAGGAGCCGATGCGTCTGCAAATCCTCGGAAACCCCGTCGTTGCCCGTCTGCACCATCTTGACCGTGACGACCCTGCGCCCCTGGCGCAGCAGCCACCTCGCAAGCAGCCCAGTCACAACTGTCTTGCCAACCCCCGTGTCAATCCCCGAAACAAAGAAAACCCGACCAGCCATTCAAGCAAAAAACAATCCAAAAACCAAAGCCGCGGCCCGCCCATACGCCGATTGCGGGCACCCGCCACGCGGGCGTGCGCCTGCCGTCGTCCTGCGGATATAGAATCCACCGACAAGACCAGCGAACCGCGTTTGGATAATATAACCCAGCCGCCCCAGGAAGTCAACCCAGCGGCATCAACTCGCGGCCGTGGCCCTCCTGGTCACTGGATTCGCTCGTAGGGGCGGATGCGAAGGCGCAGGCCCAGGCGGCCGCACAGTTCGCGGCACGCCGACTGCTCCGCCTCCGAGGTGACGGGCGCGCCCACAATCGTCATCACGACCTCTGGCACATAGTTGGACGCCTCCTGCGCAAAATGGAGCATGGCGGGATAGGCGGCCTCGCCGAAGCGGGGGCGGCAGAGTTCCAGATACTCCTTCGCGTCCGCGCTGTTCAGGCTGATGGAGAGTCGATCGACGATCCCCGCCAGGCTGGCGGCGGTCGGACGCCCCGCAATCAAATCCGCCAGGCCGTTGGTGTTGACGCGGATCGGCAGGGACGGATGGTGCGCCTTCAGCCAGCTGCCGACTTCCAGCAACGCGTCCAGCCTCTCCGTCGGCTCGCCATAGCCGCAGAAGACGACCTCGGGGAAACGCTCCAGGTCCCATTGGCCGAGGGCGTCGACGACCTCCTGCACCGTCGGCTCGCGCTCCAGCCACAGCGAATCCGAGCCATAGACGCCAGGGCCGTGCTGCCGCAGGCAGAAACGGCATGCGCACGGGCAGCGGTTGGTTAGATTCACATAGATCGCGCTCTTCACCTGATAGACGATGTTCATCACGGCAATTCTCCCAGCATGCCTTCAAACGCCAGCCCGTCCGCCTCGGGAACCGCCAGCCGCACGGTGCGGGCGACGGCCCTGGCGACAAAGCCCGCCGCGGCCGCCACCGCCTCCGCGAAGGGCTTTCCCTGGAGGACTGCCCCCAAAAGCACGGCGCTGAAGACGTCCCCCGTGCCGCAGCGCTCGCCGCCGATCCGTCGTTCCGAGACCACGGACGCCGACTGGCCGCGCTCGAAGACGTAGTTGGCCAGCATGTCCCCGCGCGGGATGCCTGAAATGACAATCCGCCTCAGGCGCTCCGTCGCCAGCGCCCCGCAGAGTTCCGCCAGTTCAGCGTCGGTCGGCGCGGGATGGTACGGCAGGCCCGCCAGGATGGCGGCCTCCGTCAGATTGGGCGTCAGGATGTCCGCGAAGTCAAGGACGTCGCGCATCCGACGGGACAGTTCCTCCCCATACCCGCTGTAGAGGCCGCCGCCATCCCCCATGACTGGATCGACGACCACCAGCGTCCCGTCTGCCTGGAAGGCCTCCAGGAAACGGCGCACGAAGTCCAGTTGCGCCGTCGACGCCAGGAAGCCGACGGCGATGGCGTCAAAGCGCAGCCCGAGTTTGCGCCACTCGCGGATGAAGTCGTCCAGATGCCCCGTGAAGTCCACGTGCGCGAAACTGGGGTAGCCCGTGTGGTTGGTGAAGATGGCGGTGGGAACGGGGCAGCACTGGATCCCCATGGCGGCCAGGATGGGCAGCGCGACCGTGACCGAGCAGCGCCCGAAGCAGGAGAAGTCGCTGACATACGCCACCATCGGGGGCGGCCTGTCCACGCCCAGACTTGTGGTTCCAGACCTCATAGTCCCATGAATTTTCGGGCGTTGTTGTAGAAGACGTCCTCCAGTTGCGAGTCGTTCAGCCCGCAGGAGAGCACCCGCTGGATCTCCACGCTGGGATGGTGGAACGGCGAATCGATGCCGAACATGACCCGCTCGCTCCCCACCGTCTCGTAGGCGTTCTTGATCTGGCAGCCCATCGGCATCCCTGAGACCTCCAGGAATAGGTTGCCGTACTTCTTCGCCATGTTGATGCTTCCCTCGATGTACACGCCATGCCCGTGCCCCATGTGAACCATCACGATCGGCACGTCGGGATGCCGCTCGGCCAGCAGCCCGATCTGCCACGGCAGCGAAAAAGGCGGGTGCCCGCAGTGGATGAAGACTGGCTTCGCGTATTTCCGCGCGATCTCCATGATCGGATCCACCGCGGGGGAATCCGCCGTGAACGCGTCGAACAACGGCTGCATCTTCACCCCCGCAAAGCCGATGTCCCGCAGGTAGTGCTCCAAATCGTCGTAGGCCGCCTGCCCCAGGTTCGCGTTGACCCAGTACAACGGGATGATCTTCCCTGGCATCGCGCGCCACGCCGCAAGGAGATCCCCGTTCAAGGACGCCCCCGCAGGACACAGGATCGTCCGCTCAATGTTGTATTCCGACATCTGGACGGACAAGGCCTCGGCGTCAAAGTTGACGTTGAACGGGCTGCCGAACGCGCCAATGTGCGAATGCGCATCGATCTTCCTGAAACGCGCGAAGGAATTCTCCATAGTCTGCTCACTCCTTGCTTTTCACGCTGACAAACAATGATTGGACGCCCCATTGCCCCGAACCTCACGCGACAACGGGAAGTCCGCATAATATAACCTGCGGCGCCATAAGCACAACCAACGCGATAGCGATTTGAGCCGCGCACCCTCGTCTGCCGATCGGGAAATGCCCGTTCTCCCAGGGCGGTTCACCAAGAAGCAATTGCCTGGATGATGCCCCGAAAATGGTTGCCACGGCGGCTCGCCGTGGCAGGCAGGTGAGCCACACAGGGTCTGCAATTGGGCGGCGGACTGGCGGCCTGGCATCACCTGGAAGGACGCGCTCACCGGGCGCGGCGTCAGGGTGCCCACGGGCAAGGCCGTGTTCATCGGCAAGGGCTACAACAAGCTCTCCGTGATCGCGAACGAGCCGGGCCATGCCAGCGAGCTCGGCGAGAACACCTGGTCCACCAAGGCGGGCACGGCGCTGGACGTTCGTCCAGGGGCTGTCGCTTGCCACGGCGCTCGGGGCGGCGCACCCAGACGTCGTCGACAAGAAAACTCGCTGTAATTGCGGCGGAGGTCTAGCGTGGTGCTATGAAAAACTTGTTGCGTATGGCGACAAGACGCTCATAGTTGCCGCTGAGCAACGGATTCTTCGAAAGGTTCTGGAATGCCGAGGCTTTCATAAGTAAAATGGTATCCTGATTGTTCATGATTCCATTCTTGATTTCGGGCTTGTCGAAGAACTCCGCCACGAGCTTATCGAGACCAAGATGCATGCCGGCGACCATGTGGGGAAAAGAAGAAACACGGGAGGAAAAGCAAGGAGGAGAAGGCAAATGGCCACAGCACTCCTCAAACGTCCCTTAATCCAAAAACTTGGCCGAGTTTTGAAATTGCCTCATGATTTTATCATGTAATTTTCGTCAGCATGAAGTATATTAATATGCGGTATATCGGACAGCGCCCAGGTGAAAATGATCCGCAAATGAGCTTAAGAGGTATGAAGTGAAAGTTTTTCGATTTACGATGCTGGCGATAGCGGCAACGCTGATGGCGGCGACGGCGGAGGATGGCTGGAGTCTGCGGCATCTGGACGGCGACTCCAGTGTGCTGGAGATCCGTTCCGGACGGCCCGTGATCGTAAAGGCTTCCCCCGCCGGAACGGTGGAAGTCGTCGGAGAAAATGGGCTGGAGGTGGCTCCTGGCACGGAGTACACTTTGGAATTCCGCAACCGGACGCACTCCATCGACGGCGCGTACGTCAACTTTTATCTGCAGGCACTGGACGCTTCGGGCAAGCCGACGGCGGTCTACGCTTTCGCCACGTCGCCAGGCCGCCGCGCACTGCAGCGTTGCCGGATGACCCGGCTGGAAGTGCCGTCGGATCACGATCTCACTCACCGCATGAACTTCAAGACGGGTAAGAAAGTGGTGAAAGTCGTGCCGGTCTACGAGGCATCGGACGGCAAGATCGTCTGGTCGCCTGGAGAAATGTCCCTGCGGCGGCGCAAAGTGCCGGCTCCGCTGGCGGAGAAGATCGAACTACCGGCGCTGAAGCTGGCCGCCGGGGGAAAAACCGTCTGGCGGAGCGAACGACTGATGCCGCAGGTCGAGTACCGCGTGTCCCTGCCGGGACTGCCCCGGATGCTCCGGGCCGAACTGCGATTCTATGACGCGGCGGAAAATATCTGCGGCACGGCGGCCCTGAGATCCGGAGCAGCCGAATTCCGGCTGCCCGCGACAGCCCAGCGCACGGAACTCGTATTCGACGCGCCGGCAGCCATGGAGACCGCCGCAACGACCGGGACGATCATCAAGCACTTCACGGTGGACTTCCAGCGTGGAGTCTACGGCAACGAATGGCAGGGCACGGAATTGCGGCGGGGCACCGTAACAAGCCGCCGGGTTGCATTCCGAAGGAAATTCACCCTTGCCGCGCCGCCAGAACACGGCGCGATCCGGTTTCTCGGGCATAAGCTCTACGTCAACGGCCAATACTGCGGTTCCGGCGATCAGTTCAACCCAGGGGTGTGCGACATCACGCCGCATCTCGTCGCCGGGGAGAACGTCATCGCCATCGAGTGCAACAATCGCGGCGGAGTGCTGAGAGTGCTTTTCGACGCCTACATCAGGGACAAAAACGGCGAGGAACAGCTCATCGTTTCCGACCGGGAGACCCGTTCCGCCAAAGCGCCGTCAGGCGACGACTGGAAACAGGCGAATTTCGACGATTCCGCCTGGACGGCGGCGGAACTGGGGGATTCTCCCAAGGATTTCGGCGCGGCCATCCTCGCGACGCGGGTCAACAACGGCCATCCCCGGCTGGCCATCGGTCCGGGCATACCGGTTCCGGCCAAGCTGGTTCCGCCACCAGTCGGCCCGGCGCCGAAATTCGAAGTCGCGGTCCGAAACGGCCGCTCGGTACTGCTGCGCGACGGCAAACCGGTTCCGGCGGCGATGTTCTGCCACGGCCAGAAATTCAGCGTGGAGATCGCCGGGATCAACCGCGAAACCGGCATAAAACTGCACATGCTGCCCGTCGGGCAGGTGGAACGCGGGCAAGATGGCGAATTCGACCTGACCGAAGCGGACGCGCAGGTGGCGGCGGCGGTCTCCCAGCTGGCGGACGATCCCGAGGCGTTCCTGATCGTCGCGGTCACTTTCCTGCCGCCCAGGCGGTTCGCCAAGCAGGAGAAGTTCCGCTCGGAACTGACCATGACTTCGCAAGGCAAATTCATGCGGATCGTTCCAGGTCCCGGCGAACACAAGTTCGGACACCCCTACACCGATCTGTCCAAGGAGCCGGACCCCCACGGCTTTTCCAGCGTTTCCCACGCTTCCCAGGCCAAACTCGACGAATACGGCGCGGCGGTGCGGGCGGTGGTGCGCCACTTCGAAGCTTCGCCTTTCGCGGCCAAGATCGCCGGATACGGTTTCAGCGGCGAGATGGACGGCCAGTGGCATCTCTACGCGCCTTACAGCGGCGAGGGGGTAAAATTCGGCATGGTCGACTACAGCCCCGCGATGCTGGCCTTTTTCCGCGACCACCTTAGGAACAAATACGGCAGTGAAGCCGCGCTGAAAAAAGCGTGGCGGGACGACCATGTGACATTCAATACGGCGGAGATACCCGGCTACGAGGAACGGGCGGGAGACAAGTTCTTCGTTTCGCAGAGAGCCGCGGACTACGGCGAATCATTCGCACTGGCCGAAGCGCGGCTGATCGCCTCGCTGGGCAAGAGCGCCAAGGCCGAACTCAAGCGTCCGGCCATCGTCTGGGTCTATTCCAAGGATTCCTACCGGGACGTGGGGCTGAACCAGTTCATGCCGCAGGTGCTGAATTCCGGCAGCGGCTTCGAACAGTACGCGACGCCGGAATTCGACGCCTTCGGCAATCCCGTGGACTACTACTTCCGCAGAAACGGCCTGCCGGTGGCCAACCGAGGCTGTCCGGCTTCGGCCCATCTGCACGGCAAACTCAAGCTGGCCGAAATGGACCTGCGCACCTACCTCACTCAAGCCCAGCAGGCGGTGTACGGCGGCGAAACTCCCGCGGCCACGGAAAGCCACTTCCGCCATGTGCTTATGGATACGCTCCAGCACGGCAGTTCCTACCGCTTCTACTCCTTCTGGTCGGGCTGGTACAACAACGCCGGGGTCAGGGAGTGCATGCGTAAAATGGCCGAAATCGAGCGGGCCCAACTCGCCCTGCCCCGGCGCTGGCGGCCCCGGGTCTGTCTTTTCTACGACGACCGGGCGATCACTCACATCGGCAACTTCAACGGCCGCGGAGTGCGGATGCGCCACTACTACTTCGCCAAAAACCTGACCGCGACCGGAGCCGAACTGCTGAGCCGTTCCGGGGTCGGGTGCGACATCTACTACCTGCGGGATCTGCTGGACGACAAATTCCCGGCGGACCAGTACGACGTGTGCATCTTTTCCGGAGCGTTCCGATTCACCCCGGAACTGCTGGCGGCGGTGAACGGCAAACTGCGGAAAAGCGGCAAGGTGCTGATCTTCCCGTGGGGCAGCGGTTTTCTCAACGCCGCCCACCAGCCGGATGCTTCGGCGGTCGAGGAATTGACCGGTATCGCGGTCGAGCCGCATGCCCTGACCGCCGAACAGGGCATCATCACCCGCACCGACGCCGTCCATCCGCTGACCGCCGACTGGCCCTCCGGAACGACGCTGAACGCCCGAAGCCGCTACAACATCACGCCGCAGCTGCCGATGTTCGCAGTGAACGACCCGAAAGCCGTCACGTTGGGCCGCTTCGGGGACGGGAGCGCCGCGCTGGCGGTGAAAAAGATCGGGGACTCATACTCGCTTTTCTGCGCCGCGCCGCAGCTCTCCCCCGCGTTGCTCCGCAGTATCTGCAAGGCGCGGGGAGTTCACGTTTTCGTGGACAACGACCACGATTTCGTGGCGACCGACGGCAACTTCCTCGGCCTCCACTCCGCTTCCGGCGAGCTGAAAACCGTGCGTCTGCCGGAAAAAGTCGCCAAGGCGGTGGATCACTTCACCGGCAGGACCGTGGCGGAGAACACCGACACTTTGAAAATTCAGCTCAAGGATGACGAAACGGTCATCCTGCGCCTCTTTTACCCGGAAGGGAAATGACATCATGCGGCTGATAACGCTCGGGACTTCCCGGGAATATGCGGAACGCGCTGTTCCCCATGAGGGTCGGCAATCGCCGCCATTTTCATTCCCGAAGATGTCGCCACGGCGGCCTCGCCGTGGCAGTCCGCCGAGCCTGCGGTGACCAATCAGGCTTGCCACAGGGCGCAGCCAAGGGCTTCGGAATCGACTGCCGCCCATTCACCGAGCCGCCACGGCGAGGCCGCCGTGGCAACCATTCTCGGAATCTTCAATCAGGCAATCGCCTACCCTCTTGGGGAACAGAGCGATGCGGAAATATTGGCGGAAAGAGTGTGGGATGGGACATCCACATTTTCCTCCGTAAAAACAATGCTTCTGCCCTTTCTGAACGTGAATCGGCTCTACATGGCTGTTCGTGAGGAGGCTTGCGAGAAGGCTTTGGTGGGCCAAGTTTGGGACATTGACGGGACATGGCTTCAGGCCATTCCCAAAGTCGCCGTCACCCTTAATTTAACACGGATTTTTATGGGGAGGGGGGAAAATCTGTTTTTTTTTGCCGATCGACTTGACATACGGCAAAGTGGGGTTACATTATCGCACGTCTCTATGAAGAGACCTAATACTGTCGGGGGGAGAGATAATACGGCGGTCTTCAAGGCCGCTGAGTCGCACAGAATACGAAGGAGCGTAGCTCCGGATTTATCAACAATATCATTCCTGGGTCTTCTCCAGGGTGCATCTCGTCATGACCTGTTTTGCTGTGGCGAGGTGGTAGAGTCAGCCAATACCCGGTTCGAACGCGCGGCTCCCCATCAGCGCTGTAGTAGAGCCATCTGCCACGGGCAGATGCCAAACGGTTCTTTCGATCACGCGTATGGAGACTCCCCCGATCAGGAAGACGACCGCGAAGTTGATGATCAGCCTCGCACGCGAGCTGACTAGCAACGGCGTCCTTCTCCTCCCCGAGTACGAGCAAATTCAAGCAGCGGTTTCATCCCTAGCGAGGGCAACTCCCAAGTCACCGCCTATCGAACTGAAATTCCTAACTGGGCCACAGGTCGCAGAAAAACTTGGGATTTCATTTTCTCAGTTCAAGTCGCTGGTGGCAGAAGGCGCCCTCCCCATCAAGAAGCGCTTTGTCGGCACGAAAACGGTCCGCTTTCTGCTGGCGGAAGTACTGGAGTTCATGGAGCATTCCTCCTTGATGCACCCGTGAACATCGGCGTGTAGCGTCTGTAGAACAGGAGCCACACATCCAGGCAATCTACGTTGATGGCCTCGCTCTTTGACAACCTGCCTTCATACTTTCCGTAGGTAATACTTCGGGGCATTGACCTGTGGCGTTGGCGTCGCACTCATCGCCCCCCGCATATCTTCATACTTTTGGGTACTTTTTTCCGTAGAGACTGCCCATGGCAGTCCATCACAAAAACTTTTTTTATGGAGATAAAAATGAAAAAAAATGTAGCCTCAGTCGAGGCAATCTCAATCGCTTCTGATCCAACAGACGCGTCGTCTCCCGACAAACTCCACGAATTGGAAAAAATCGTCCTGGAACACCAGCGCCAAGGGCTGGAAGCAGCACGGGCGCTGTACGACATCAAGGAGGGGAAGCACTACAAGACGGTCAAGGGAAACGCTACAAGGATGACTTGGGGCGACTACTGCCGGATGCGCTTTGGCTTCACCCAACAATACGCCAGCCGCCTCATTGCCGCATGGAAATGCCACGAAAACCAGCAACACCGGTTCGGCGAACAGCGTTCCGAGGTCTTCAAGCACTTTCCCAACACAATTCACTTTTGGGCGCAGATTGCCCGACTTGGCGACAATGCCGGTAATGATCTTCTTGAGAACCTGCTCAACGATGAAGGCAAGTTGCAGGAAGACTGGTCGAAGAGAGTGGCAGACGCGCAAGGAGGCCGTCGCAAGGAGAAAGATGGGGGGATCAGTGGGAATAAAGATGTGACGGAAGCGGTCCACAAAGCCCTCGCCACCATCAAGAACTCAAATGTCTGGGAAGTCCTAACCAAACTTACCCAGCAAGAACGCAACCTGTTCTCCAGGGAACTGAAGAAATTGGTCGCGGAAGCGTCGGTCAACGAAGTGAATCCGGAGGCAGAAAACTGAAACAACGGTTTCACAAATCGGAGTTGTCGCTCGGCAACAACCCTGTTCAAGGCGCGCAACGGCTAACCGTTCAAGTGAGTGCCCCGATTTATGGTGGCATCTACACCTCTGCATTGGCAAGCCAATGCAGAGGCATCATACATTGGCTACGAAAAATACATAGCCCACGAATGGTGATGATGCAGTTGTCGCAGTGCGCACAATAAAGCAAACCTAGGCTTCTTCGCTACGCAACAAACGGAATCCTAAGGAAAAATCGAGTGCGCATTTTCTGGAAATTTCGCAGAAATGCCCAACCTCACAAAGATGTTTAACTAGCAACTTCGTGCTGAAACAAAAGGAAGAAAATCAATGAAAATTAATCTAAATCTTGGATGTACGAAAACTCAATATGACACTGCGGCTCTGGTGTCGCTGATACGAATGGCCAATGCTGACCGAGCAGCTCTTGATATTTGGCTAGACTCAACGCAATCCAGGCGGCTTTACTCTGGTCTGCGCGATGACTTCTTCTGGCAAATGAAACCAGGATTTCAACGCGACTATCTCAGTCCATTGGATTATGAGTTGGCGATTGAAAAAGCCGGGCTCCCGAATAAACCTACGCAGGGCAACCAGCCACTCCTTGAGATTGTCTTCAACTCGTCCACCGCAACGAGTTCGCCAAAAACAATAATACCCACGATGCCGCTGCTGTGGTCTATTGACCTTCTGCCCAATGACATAATGAGAACAGTTGAATGGAACGTTTATTTCCCAACGCTCTATTTGCTGGCCAAGAAACTGACGCAGCAACGCAGAAAGGATTATTCCCTGGAGATGGCAGCTGATGAACTCTATGCCAGTGGGATTGTGCCAGAGCACAAACCACTGACGCCATTTCCGTTCAACAGGGAACTATGCATCGAGACTATAAACGTCCAGGAGTATCCAGAGACAGAAAGTGTTTTTGGCATAGCCAATGCCAAATATCAAAGTCGCTATGAAAAGTACTCCGGTTCACCAACGGGTGCAAGCGTAATGCGCTACAAGATACTCAACAATTCTTCCGGGAAATCCTTAGTTGTGCCGCTTTGCTTCGCCGTATACAAGGGGACGACATCTCCTATCTCCTTCATTGGGGTTCCGAGCTCGACGCTATATCCGTTCGGACTTGAGCATATCGACGATGTAAAACAGCCAATTGTCGTGACGGAATATATGGATCTGTTCGATGCCAACCAAGGGAATGCATATGTCCGCATAGTCACATGGGCCGGCGGACAAAAGGCATTGAAATCTACGGACTTCTCCGGCTTGGTCGGACGAAGCATTACCTACTACCTATGCAGAGCAGACGGAGAAAACAACCTCAAAAGAGCCGCCGGCGTGGCTCTGGACTTTATCAGCCAAATGAAAAAGGCAGGTTATTGCCACATCACCGTATGGGATTCAGAGAACAACAAGGATTACAAGGAGCAGGACATAGCGATTTTCGCTCATGATTTCGGTCTGGAACTGCCGGATAATTTGGAGGATGCCCCCGAACTCAATGTCCACATCCCCTGGAAAGACAAATCCGGCATAGCCGGACAACCTTTGGTCGGCGACCATATTCTGGAAGCCGGGAGAAAGACATTGCTTGTGGCGGGCACCGGGGTCGGGAAATCCTTGTTTTCTCAGCTGCTGGCAAATGTCGCCTGCCGCGGCGAATCTCTGGCGGACGATCCAGTCGGCGTATTCAAGTTTCAGGCGCAGCACCTATGCAAAGTATTGTTCCTTCAGAATGAGATGGCCGAGGGCACAAACGGTTCCAATGAAGCGACGGGAGATTTCGCCGAGCGCCAGAAGCGAATCAATCGTCTTTTCACCAAACCAATGCCATCGGACGGCATTAACTATTTCAAGCCCGCCGAGGATCTATCCAAGAAAGAAGGTCAGTTGTCGGTCGTAAACAAACTAGTTGAACTGGATCCACCTGGGAAGGAACAATGGATTCTTATCATGGACAACTTGAAGTCGTTAATGCCCAGCGCAACACAGGCGACCGACTACAACAAGGTAAAGACATGGTTCAGGGAGTTGAATGGCAAAGGTATCTGCATTCTGCTAATCCATCATGCCAATAAACAAGGGGAGTCCTACGGGACCTCCAATATCACAGAGGACGCCGAATGGAGTTACTTCCTCAGCAAGAAGGATGAAACGCTACTTGATTTGCTGGAGGGCATTCCAGATGAAATCTCCAAGGAGATGGCAGAACGGATCAAACTTCAAGAGGCGAAACAACTCATTGAGGAAAGGACATCACCAAAGCGCTGTGCGTACTTGTGTTGGGGAAACAAAGATAGGCATGGCATGGTCAACAGCTGCTCCATCCGTCTTGAATGGATAATCACGGACCAGGTTCAAACCATGCAGACACAGCGCAATGACTATAAGGAGATTGAGGACGCAGTTCAAGGGCGACTGAATGAAATCGGTATAAACCTTCCTCAAAAAGAAACTCCCAAACCAGAAACCAAGGCTGCCCCTGTGCCTGTCGCTGAAAACACACCACAGTCTGTCGTGGAGGAATTGCCATGTCCCGATACATGGAAAGCACTTGATGGACTTGATGAAGCAACTCAAACAAAAGTGCTTTTGGAACTCAGGTCAAAAAAAACAGTAGAGAAGATTGCGGAAGAGTTACATTGCAGTCCCAGAACAATCACGAATAGGTGCAAGGAATTAAGGATTTCTGATGAAGATGTAAAAAAATATGCAGCCGAAAAGTCTAAAGTAAACGGCGGAACAGTAAGATAGCCATCACCCTCAATTTGCGGTATTCTCGTGACAACCGCTTCAAGTATGGTCATCGGCTTTCATACAGCCGATGGCCTTTTGATGTCTGTAGGCATCTGTATTGACGGTCGTCTATCAGCCTAAAATCCCCCACGGTAATCTATGGTGCAGAGTTCATCTGGCGGTCCTTTTCGCGCGAATATACACTACGATTCTGCTGTCTGACTTTTCACCATAATATGATGTGACTTTAATTCCGCAAAAACTCCCACGCAGAACACCACTCACATTCACAAGCCCCAAAAGCCATTCTCAACTCGGTATTATGGTAATACTTAATTATTAATCACTTAATTGTTAAATAAATAAGAAAACAATCAAGAAAATGATGAGCAAAACATCAAGTCCTCTCTCATAGCCAAACAACAACAAGAAAGGAAGATTATCAGAATGAAACAACCAATCGAATATCAACGAAAACGCAAGACCGTTTCCAAGAACTACAGGGGATTCACATTGGGCACAGAAGATGCTTACGACACCAAGATTTTAGATGCCACTCTCGACATCCTCAACTCCTCACTCGAAAAGCATGATAAAATCCTAGCCAAAAGATTAGATATTCACCTGCCACAAGATACTCCGCCTGACCATTGCAAGAAGATCCTGAGCGATGTCACGGCTGAGATCATGCGAGACTTGAACCGCCCAAGAATTCGGGGAGTGGAAAAAGCACGACCAGCATTAGATCCCAAATACATAATGACCATCGAACAGAACCAATCCGACCAACCTCACGGGCACATGGTCTTAACGCTGAACGGGAACAACGTGAAGAGCGGTTATCATCCAACGCAGGAGATGAAGAAGATCGTGGAGCGTAAGCTGGGCAACGCTGCGCTCCTCCACGAATGCCAGAACGGAGAATTCATGCTGCATCGTGGCAACGCTGAGGAGTTGGCAGAAGTCGTCAGAGCCACCAGTTACATCGCCAAAGTCAGAACTAAGGAGAACAACCAGGGAAGAGAACTGATGAGAAGCCAGTGCCATGCGTCAAAAAAGCAGTAATGACAGAAGTGGAGGGATTTCTCTTTCATATACGGCTGCCTGTTGTTCCTGTTCCATCCCCATAGCCAAAGTCAGAAGAGAACTTATCGGGTTTTGCTGACGAACAAAGAACGCTGATGAACGGAAGTCAAATCGTTCCTGGATACGTTGCTCAAATGCCTCCTCATCATCTCCAGTTTTTCCCCATTCTCATCTCCGTTCAAAGTCATCTTCTCCTTGACATTAAACTGTGATGCCCCCCGAAGAATGTCCTCCAAGCACATCTGACTCGTGTCCCAGCCAGCCTGTATCGTCTTTCCATTCGCTATCGCCTTCCCCTTCTCCATAAAATCCTGAATGTCGTCAATCGTCGAATCCGCATCCGTGAACAGGCAGCAGTTGTATTTAGGGAAATCGCCGTCCATCGTCCTCACCGCCACATACTTCGGAGTTTTTCCCGTCTGTCGCATGGTGTATTTGCAAAGATCGCTCTGGACCTTGCAGAAAATCTCATTGGCCTGATCTACGGAACTCGAGAATTGCCGGGGAAGTCGTAGAGAACAAAGATACGCAACTCCTCCGCTCTTGACATTCCGGTCCATAAGACGAGTGAGGGCGGATTCAACCATGTCTTGCTTTTTGCTTTTGCTTTCGCTCATGTTTTTCTCCTTTTGTCTGAAATGTACATCATTATATGCGAAGTTCAGATTAAACATTCCAACCAAACCAAAATATAGGAGAAATAAGTATGGAAAACGAAAATAAAAAAAGAAAACACTATGGAAAACAAAAACGATAATACAAAAAACATGGAAAGCAAGAAAACGGAAATTAACTTACAGAAACTTAATGATGACGGAGATGTAATAGTTTTGATGCCTGTGCGTATTTCCTTGGGGGATTTTGATTTGTCTCAGATGCCAATCCTCAGTCCGTCAGGTCTTATCTTGCCGAGGATGCCAAGACCGATGCCAGTCCAGCAGCGACATCAAGAACCGCAACCAGGGCAATCCAGGCAGAGCGCGGAGTTGATCACGCAAAAGCAGATGGGGTTTATTCAAAAAATCGTAGCCAAGGACCCCGCC
>JAEEGL014737126.1_pt1 | contig 32568 bp, 18 predicted proteins | sample 9134231 | NCBI WGS metagenome assembly JAEEGL01 (sample SAMN16246548, study PRJNA631951) | gut metagenome | biome: gut microbiome; feature: rumen; material: fiber-attached | host: Bos | place: Iran: Karaj | collected 2018-10
AGTATCACGATGCCCGCTAACTTTGCGCCGGAAAAAGTTATACACCCAGCGACAGCAGGTGCAATGTCACAGATAAAAATCATCATGGCAGCTTCCCATATCAATTCCTCTCCCGACATGTAGAGAGGCAAAATCAAAGACGAAGCAAGGAAGGATCGCCCATCACGGGCGTTTCCCTCCTTACCGATGCAAAAAGCCCCGGATCGCGCAAGGATTTCTGAGGCTGTGATAAAATTAAAGAATCCGTTGAGATGCGATGGTGTGAGATACCCTATTTTATTACTTTCCACTTGGTAATCTCATAAAATGGATCATATCCAATCTTCTCTAATATGATTGATTTACCTTTTCTAAGTTGATCAAAATTTGGCGCATTACGGTTTACGTTAACGTATGTCTGTCTCCTTTCTTTGAACAGAATAAATATACGTTTCCTGTGTTTATTTGGCGAAGTATTTACAATTACGCCAGTGTATCTTTCTCCTAACTGATAATCAGAATCAAAATCAGTCGGAACAAAACTCTTATCTTTGGATTTCTCATTCCAGGCATCAATATAATATGTGATATTGGATTTATCATCTCTAATGAGGTTTGATAATGCAACGTCATATTCTTTACCGATCACTCTAGATGAACTGTTCTTATGGTGATTGACCATGACCAATTCAATCCCGTTACAAAGGAACAACAAATGATGACCATTAGAGGACGGTCCTATATATGTTGCCTTGAATGGAATCCTGTAATTAAACCGCTCTACATTTTCTAACCTTATGAAGTTCTGGTCATCTGTGAACCCGTAGAAACGGTTTCTGAAAGTGGCGATTTCTTTGTATTGATAATCGACAATCAATTTTCCTTTGTCGTTCATGATGCCCCATTTATCAAAATGCTTCACTTTTTGAAAGTTGCCATTTAATGGTATAACATCATCAGGGATTATTATACCATCGCTATCAATGTAGTATTTGCCGTTGTAGTCTGTTACTCTAGCCTTATGATTATTGACAATTCTCAGTTTATCATAACATGGTTCAACGATAACTCTGCCATGATAATCGATAATGCCAAACCTACCGTCACTCTGAATAATCAAACGATCATCACACCACTGCCTTATCTCGTCGTAATACTTTGATATTGGAAGATTGTTTTTATTGGCAAGGCATAATCGTTCAAAGATGTTCAGCACAAAAATACCACTTGATATTTCTTCTTTTTGGGGAATCTCAATACCATCGTCTGAAAGATAGCCACGTCTATCGTCTGGGATGTCGTCTATTACTGCAATGATATGGTCCTTATCTCTATAGATGTCTTTGTACTTACATTCTGATTGTGTTCTATTTGTCTGATTATAGATGCCCCAAAGAGTTTTAACTCGATACTTAAACACACCTGGTTTGAGTTCTACTATATCGTCTGCTTCTATATTGGGAACTTCGTTTTTGCCCTTATAGTAGGGCTTGTAGGTATCAGTATCATCAAAACATAAATCGTCCATCGAAACGAGCACACCATTCGAGTTGGTTCTTGCTATCGTGTAATACCAATGTTTGCCATCTATCAACCAGTTGCATTTCAATTTTAATTCACCAGAATCTTTGCTTGCCTTCTCTGCTTCTCGATCAAGAATAAAAACGCATGAGTGGTTGTCAAATAACGTGGTCTGATAGGTGTTTTCTTGAAGATAACTATAGCTGGTGGCGCTTTCGCTTCCAAATACCCATATAATAAAGATTTTCTCTTGTTTGCAGAACTCGTCAAGCCCAACCAAATAACGCAGGTAGTCAGTTGAGCGTTGAAGTTTAAACACGACATCAAATCCTCGCCACTTTGCATACACGTCAAACAGCCTCCACGATTTGGAGGTGCCACTCTTGATTCTTTTTTCGAGCTCGATGTCTCGAACATCATTGCCAGTAGTTTCCTGATTTTTGAGCGACATATAGATGATGTCCCTCAATTTCTCATATCGTGATTTCTCTATTTTAGCAGTACTTATTTCGGCATCATCAAGTATGAAGACTGGTTTTGCAACTGTTTCATTTTCTTTTCTCCATTCACAGGGGATATCACGATGGCAATGAGTAAAGAATAGTGTCTCGCCTCTTGATTTAGTGATTTTAGAGATTTTGACAGGCTGAAGGCATTTCTCACAGATGAACAATGGCGTATCATCAGTCTTTGATATAATTTCCAGCCTTCGGCACAAGGTTGAGATTTCTTTTTTGGGGCGACGGAAGAATTCTTCAGTCTCAATGCGTTCGCCTGTCTCATAATTGATGACTGCTTTAATTGCACGCTCACCCATCGATGAGCCATCTTCAACTAACGTAGGCAAGTCGATTGGAAAATCTTCATCGCTATTGTTCGAAGTGTTACCAGTTGCAGGAGGTGGAGGAAGCACTGCCGCATGTTCATTTCCAGTCTTAACTGTAGTTTGTGATGCCATGGAATTGTCATCTGCACCACTGTTCTCGCTCAAAATCAATCGCAATTCTGCCAATGCTGCCTCAAGTAGCTTTATTCTATCATTCAGTTCCCTAATAGTTTCTTCTTTTTCATTTAAGCGGCTCTTTAATTTCTCAATAATGGCATCATAGTTTTGCCTTGACATTGAAATAGTAGCTTCTTGCTCTTTAATTCTGTCCCTTGCATTTGCTAAATTTTCAGTCAATTGCTGAACGGTTCGTTGCGCTTCAGACAGGTCGTGTGCAAGAATCTTCACTTGATTTTCGAGGCATTGATCTTCCTCTTGGACGGTGGCGGTTTGGTCGTTGCCAAGTTCTGAAACGCGTTGATTGAGGGTCTCCTTTTCATTCATGGCTTTGGCCAGTCGTTCTTGGGTATTGTCCAGTTGCAATTTAAGGTCTTCAATATTGCGGTCTCTTGATTGGATGTTATCCTCGAGAGACTGGACAAGATTATTGAGCCTCGTTATCTCGTCTTTGTACTTATCTATGATGGCCTGGGGTGTTTGCTCCTGTCGCAGTTTATCTATCTCGCCTTTACAGGTGTCTAACTGAGCTTGGAGGTCATCTTTTTCTTTTTTTATCGCATCGATCTCCGCTTGTTGCTCGTCAATTATCTCCTTTTGAGTATCAGCTTGATGCTTTAAATTCGCCTTTTCTCCTTCAAGTTTATCATTACTCTTCGTTAGCTCTTCCCTAAACTTGATAGCCCTGTCAATATAGCTTTGCTTGCCTTCTAACTGCGCCTTGAGTTTTTCGACTTCTTCGGTCAATGATTCTATTAAGGATTTGACATTGGCCTGTTCTTCCTCTTTTTGCTTGAGGGTTGACTCAAGCCAGCTTACGGTCTCTTTTGAGCGGTCAAAATCAGTTTGAAGGGCTTGGTGTTCTTCCTTGAGCTCGCTTAACTGGTTTTCAAGCTCGGATTTTTCGGTCTGGAGCTTGCTGGTTTCTTCTTGCCATCGCTCTGATTCTTTGATGGCCTCTTTAAGTTGGGCTCCAACTTCAGTGAGCTTTGTATTCAGGGACTGAATGATGCTGTCCTTGCTGATCAGATCTTGAGTGAACGTGTTGATTTGAGCTTGCTGGTTTTGTATCATCTCGTTTTGGGAACGTGCTACATCCTTTTGTTCATTCAACAGCTTTTCGAGTTCAGCCTTTTGAGCTTGGAGCTGATTTGTTTCCTGCTGCTTTCCCTCTAATTTGCCGGCAGCCTCCCTTAGATGCAGTTCACTACCGGCCAAACTGTTTTTTAGCGTGTTAATGGTTGCATAACACTTTTCAAGTTCCTCGGCCCTTCTACCAAGTGAAGTATCTAGATCACGAATTATCGACTTGTAATCATTAACTTGATTTTGCAACTTCTTTTGCTCATCTTGAAGCTTGTCAATCGCGGAATTGGCCTTTTTCAAATTGAATTTGAGCCTATCACAATTATCCTCTGAACGTTGCTTTTCTTTTTGGACAGACGCAAGATTACGTCTGCTTGTATCAAGCTCTTGGGTAAGCCCCTCTATTTGTTGTTTACAGGCAGAGACAGAATTAGTTAGCTCACGTATCTGTACTTGATCTTCGTCCTGCTTAGCCATCATTTGGCTCCACTTAACAGCACGCTCATCAACATTGATATCGAAGAATTTCTTTAATATCAATTTACTTAAAGCAGAATATTTACGATCAGACGCCATTAATATAGGATTATTTCAATTTGGCGAGGATGTCGCCGAATTTAGTGTGGTTGAACAGGATGCCGTCGTCGTGGTCGTAGAAAAAAGGGACGGCTCCTTTAATGTAAGTATTATATCTCGGGGAGGTTGTGGGTGACTTTGAAGGTCACGATGCCGACGAGATTCAGGAACCTCTCGTAGTTCGGATCCTCGCCGATTCTTCAATATATTCCTAACGAGATCGAATTTGCATTCCACCACGTCGTAAAAGCCTTCACCGCCCACGTCTTCGATGTTCGTTGCGAGCATTTATCTCTCGAATCGCTCGAGCTTGAGGCCATCCTTGGTCAAAGGGCCAATCTGTGGAACGGCCGCCGTGAAGTGTGGGGTGTTGGAGTGTTTTTGCAGGCACTCATCATTTTCCCACGACTCACAGAACATAAACACTTGTGGCGATGTTGTGCTCTGGAACAGGCCGTAGCCTTTGCAACCCTCGTCTTGCAGTGATTTCTCGACGAGCTTGTTGGTAATGGCCGTCAGTTGCTCTACACTCACACCGTCTTTTAATTCAAAAAAAGCATTTAATCTTATCATAGTTCTACCGTTCTCTTAGTGTTATATAATATGTCGGTTTCTAAATCACGAAATTGTTAGAGATTGATTACATGGCAAAGTTACAAACAATATCGGAATTTCCGGAACAAATCCGATTACTTTATTCTTGCATGTTGTCGTTGACGAAAGTGGTCACGTACTGTTCCAGTTCGGGGGGCAGGATCTTGATGTGGTTGGCATGACCTGGGTAGAATTGGCCAATGCCTTCCACCTGATAGACTTCGGCGCAACAACATACTGTATTCCTATCACACATCAATAACCTTCCCTCTATCGAAGGTATGGTGTTCGTTGTGGGAGACGTAGCCGAATTGGTTGCAGAGGCAGTGGGTGTTGCCGATGGTCTTGTCGATGTTGCGGTGGGAGTGGCCGTAGATCCAATAGTCAATTCCGCTGTCGGCGATGTAGTCGGCTAGCTCGACGGTGAATGCGCCGTTGATGCGGCTGCCCTGGAACTCCGGGGCAACCAGTTGATAGGACGGTACGTGATGGGTGACGACGACCTTGTGTTTGGCCTGGCTGGCGCTGACGGACTTCCTGATGAAGTCGAGGCAACGCTGGTGTTCATTGTTGAAATCGGAATACCGCAACAGGTTTTCGCCATAGACGATGCGGTAAAAGTCGGCCACGCCTCGCTCGGTGACGAAGGCGTTGTCCATGTCGATATGCGCCCACAGGGTGGAAATGATGAAGTCCACGTCCCGGATCGTTACGACCTTGTTATAGTAGTAGTGGACGTTGGGGCGGATTTTGCCCACCAGTCCGTCCGGCATCGTCTTCAGGTCGTAGTATTTATAAAACTCGTGGTTGCCCAATGCGACTAAAACTTGCTCATAATTCTCAGACGCCCAGTCCCAGAAAGGATGGGTACGATACAGATCATCACCCAAATAACCTGTGTCACCAGCCAATACGAGGATATCACCAACGACGTCCATTGGCCCGTCCTCTCTCAAGACCCGCCAATTCTCTCGAAATTCCAAATGTAAATCAGATGCAAATTGTATTTTCATAAGTCAATTGTTAAAAACTATAGCAATGTTTCACCATATTGTGGTACATCCTATGCAGTTTATAAATAATGCCTCGGAACGCTGTATTCTATGGCTAAGATACTAGATATATTCTATGATGGTTCCCAAAAAGGAATTTGCATTTTAGATGTCCAATTGTCTGGGACAATTATGCCAACAGCATACCTCGCCCGTGTGACGGCGACGTAAAACTTAGCTTGAGATGATCCAGAAAGATTGAATATGCCTGTTTTAAGGCATCTTAAGTACGGCCCTGTTGGCTTAATAATACATGCGTCAAAAGAAAGACCTTTACATTCTCCAAAGTTCATAATTGAAAAATGCAGATACTGAGAAAGTTTAGCCCTGGCATCCCAACGAAGTGTTGTTGATTTATAGTGAGAAATAAACTCATTTACGTTGCTCTCCTTCACCCAAAACACCCCTTGTTCAAAAGGATAGGTGTTTCTTCTCTCATTGCATTCATCACACTGACATGGAATAGTGGGCTGATACACACCATCAATCATTGATGCAAGTTCGCTAATGGATTTATTACACCGATGGGAGTATAATAAAGAATGATCATCAAAATCAACGTACTGTTTCCTCTTTGTGTCAACTTTTTCTTTAATGAAAACGTCCAGCTTGCCACAGTAATCATTATACTTATTTGTAATTGCTGTTGAAAAAGTATGCTGCCTTGGGTCTAAAGCAATGGTACATTCGATGGGACTCTTTATTAGCAATTTCATTACATCAAAATCATAACCCACAAAATCTTGAGCTTCATCAAAATACAAATGCTCAAAAATGAGGGATAAACGGTTAATTAGGCCAGGATTATTTTTTTTATGACACTTTAATGCAAAGTCTGATACATAATTGCTGTACAGCTTATATCCAAGTGAGAAATATTTTTTTCTTTGGTTTCCATTATGGCGGCTTATGTGTTTCCCGCGGCCAGTGACAATGCTATCTGTTATTGTAGGGTCAAAATACAATGAAATCTGTATATCGTATAGCTCCGATAGAACATCGCCTTTATATGGACGAATCCAGTACTTAATCAAAAACTCATACCAACCAAGAATCAAAACATTTGAGGGAATGACCGTTCTATTTTCATGTATTTTTTTTATTATTTCTTCCTGGTTGCGAGAGGTGTATGTAACAATCGCAACTCTCTTTCTAGTTCGCTCTGCTGTCTGTAATGCCTGGTTGACAAGAAGGGTTGTCTTGCCAGAACCCGCTGAGGCAATGTAACATTTATTCTCCATCATCGTTATTTACAATCCAGTTAATTGCGTTTTCAATATATTGAGGAACGGTGAATGTTGAATCGCCCGATTCCAACAAGCGGTACGCCCATTCTGTCTTGTTGCTTTCCATGAATGATATAAGTTCCTGTTCTGTCGTTGGTTTACTGGCACCTTTATGTACTATTGCTATCAGTTGTTCTAACATATCTGAGTTGGCGTGGACAAAAGTTGGCTCAATGGAATAATCCAAATCAGAATCAGGGGTAAAAGCCTGTATATGATTAATGCCGGGTCGCTCATATAGGGATTTGATCTCAGTTTGATTATGCTCATCCCTATCTGTAACGATGGCTATTTTCTTGTTAAATAGCACCGCGAGTGTAACGTAATTCTTGAATTTTGTTCCACCGACACTGATGACTTCAATTCTCTTGGCCAAATGGTTCTCACCTCTTTTCTTAAAGGCATAATTCACAATCATCTCATCAGTAGGTCCTTCGACAAGTATTGCGCACTTGCATAATGCCAGCCTTAATGTGTGGTAATCTGTCATCTTTGAGAAAAAACCAAAAGCTTCTTTTAGCTCTTCCAAATCATTCTTGATTGGTGTAGAGGTTAACTCATTGCCTTTCTTATTAAGTACTATCAAGTTACTTAGATTAAGTCTATTTGCCACATAGCTATTGTGCGTTGTTATAAAGAGTTGTCCGTTGAATTTTTCCTCGATTAAAGAGAGTAATTCGTACATTTTCGTGTGGGATAGGTGTGTCTCTGGCTCTTCAATAATAATTATTTTTTGTTTGTCAGTCTCGTCTTGTAATAAAGATATTAAAGTTTTAACTATGCACAAATCGCCAAGTCCTATTTGGGATAAAGGAATATTATCAAGGAATGACCCTAATACTGATTCCCAAGCGACTTTAGAAGATAACTCAACTGATATTGATAATCCTTTATTGATACTCTGTTTAATGTGTTTGGTAAGTTTTTTGTTAATGGATAAAACCTCATCTTTTGCGTCAAAGTTTGACTTCATTTCTCTAAATCTATATTTCAGGGTTTGAGCCTCATCAATGGTTAAATTTGAATTAATAAGGCGAGTTATGAATTGATTGGTTCTAGAATTAAAGAATGAAGTAGATGAATCAATAATTTGGGCAGAAAACGGCAATAGGAATTGTTTTACGGGATCATCAGAGAACCATGTCCAAGTTTTTTTATAATATTCACATGGAATATACTGGTCTTCTTGTTTGATGTATTTGCTTCGGTCATTATCAAATTCAAATTTCAATCTTACTCCAAGCGCTTCGATATGTAGAGAGTTGTTCTTACCTGTAAACTCAGCAAAATTTTCATCTTGATGAAAATACAGTTCAATCTCTATTGTTGGAAACTCACGTGTTTGTATATAATTATCCCAACATGATGAGTGAAAATGGTACTGCGAAAGTTCAAAGTTTTTTGGCAAATAACCTAGAGCCATAGACATGGCCTCAATGACAGTAGATTTACCTACTCCATTATCACCAACAATAATATTCCGTTTCTCATTGAAACAGATGTTTGCATGTTTAATGCCTTTAAAATTGTTTATAATAATACGTTCAATCATGTACGTCGTTTCAATTAATTTATTGATAATTGCAAATGTAAGCATTTTTGGTGAGATAGATTGTGTTTTAATGATAAAAGTTGAGGTAAAACGCAAAACATTTGATGGAATTTCTAAAATATTTTGAAAATAATGTGGAATTTAGTCTTGAATAGCGTATCTTTGTAGTCCATTAACAGGACAAAAAATATGGAAGTGAAGAACTATTACAATCGCCTCAAGGTTGTTCTGGCCGAGAAGCGCAGAACTAACCGTTGGCTTGCCGAGCAAATCGGGAAAGACGAGGCAACCGTTTCTAAGTGGTGTACCAATAAGAGCCAGCCGGCAGTTGAGACCCTGTTTCAGATTGCCGAATGCCTCGAAGTTGACGTGAAAGAATTACTTCACTCATCAACTGAGAGTTGATCATGTATTTGCCGCCAAACGTCATACAGTTTATTCAATCGGCTAGCCGTAATAAGATTGTGTTCTGCCATAAGCTGATTGACGGAATTGATTTCGTCAATGTTGGTAGAGATTTATCGCTGCAGATTATCGGCAAGTCCGATTTCGATGACCTGCAGGGTGAAGTCAACAGGACCTTGAGCCGAACCTCCGAAAATACGGATATTGGCCGGTATCTGGCTTTATATAATATTGGTATCTTGTTTGAGCCAGAATTGAAGCTGAACCTGCGTTCCATTTTAGATAATTATTCTAAAGACCAGACCCTTTTCATCTGCGATGAAGGCCAAGTCGTTGACGGCATATTTCATTTTTTCGAGCCATCCTCGTTGTTCTCCGTTGATCTCACTGGGATGGCGTTTATTATTATCGAATAAAAACTTAAAAGGTATGAAATATAGAGATTTAATTCATTTTGAACCGATTAACGAAGTTATCAAGTTTGCTCGCTTGAATGAAGATGATTATCGCCAGTCCCTTGTGCGAAACTTCGTCTTTTCGAATGCATATGCTAATGTCATCATTCCCGACATTTGCCGTAACCTTGATTATACATCCAGCCAGGAAACTTATGGCCTGCAAATTGTCGGTAACTATGGTACCGGTAAGTCTCACTTGATGTCATTATTCTCACTTATTGCTGAGGATGCTGATTACTTGCCGTTAGTGAATGACGACAAAGCTCGTCAGGTTCTTGCCAATATAGCCGGCAAGTACAAGATCATCCGCTTTGAGTTAGGCAATGACGACGAGTTATGGAAAATCATTTGTTTCCAGATAGACCGTAGTCTTGAGGAATTTGGCGTGGACTATAAGCTTACCTCTGACATCAGTCAAGACACCTATTATAATAAACTTCAGCGCATGATGGCGCATTTTGAAGCGAAGTTCCCCGATAAGGGCTTGATGCTTGTTATCGATGAGATGCTTGCCTACATTAAGGGGCGTAGCGACGGCGCGAAGATCAACCGAGACCTTGCCGTGTTGCAGGCGTTGGGCCAGATGAGTGACCATAGCCGTTTCCGCATGGTATTCGGCGTTCAGGAGCAAATCTATACAGCTCCTGAGTTGCAGTTTGCAGCCGACATGCTCAAGAAGGTAAACGATCGTTTCCGCCCGATTGAAATCACTCAACAGGACGTGCAGTTTGTCGTTAAGAAGCGCTTGCTCAGAAAGACTGATGATCAGCGTCAGACCATCCAAAAACATCTCTCACAGTTTGTTGAATTCTTTCCTGAAATTCATTCCAATATTGATACCTTTGTTGAACTGTTCCCGGTCCATCCCTCGTTTTTTAATAATTTTGAGCGAATTAGCATCGGCAAGTCTCATCGCCAGGTGATGCGCTCGCTCTCTAAGAGGTTTGGGGCCATTCTAGACCAAGATGTACCTGAGAAAGAGCTTGGTTTGATTTGCTATGATAGCTACTGGAGCGAGTTGCAGAGCAGCGAGATGCAGATATATCCCGATGTACGCCGCGTGAATGAGATTATGAAGACATTACACGCAAAAATTGATGAAAACTTTACAGGTAAGCGTCAGCGCAAGGCATTATTAGCTCATCGAATTGTCAATGCATGTGCTATCAAGATTTTGCAAGACTCTCTTGAGAAAACTAATGGCGCTTCAGCCGAAACACTTGTTGATGATCTATGCTATATTGACAGTACTTGTTTCAGTCGTGAGTTGTTGATTGATGAGGTGAATACAACTGCGTTGCAAATAGTGGAGATTACAGTGGGACAGTATTTTGAGAAGAATAATACCAATAACAACCAAGAATACCACCTGCGTGTTGAAGGTGGTGTGAACTATGAGCAGAAAATTAGAGATTACGCACAAACACAGATGAGTGATGAAGTAAAAGACAGCTATTTCTTCAACTTCATCACCGAATATATGCCTATCGAGGTGGAGAAATATCGTCGTGAGTTCCCTATCTATGCACACAGCATTAATTGGTTAAGCCATAAGACGATGCTCAACGGATACATATTTATGGGTGTGCCTTCGGAACGAAGCACGACTCACCCTGAGCAGCATTTCTATATTTACTTTATGCCTATATTCAATGCCGGTGGACGCAATCACGGTGATGAAGCCGACAGCGTTTACTTCCATCTGGACAAGATGAGCGATGAGACCAAGCGGTTAATTACACTCTATGGTGCTGCAACCGCGCTGATGAAGAGCGTTGATTCATCTCAACAAGGTTTTTATAAGACTTACTTGCAGCGATATATCAAGGATTTGGTTCCCCTCTTTGACCAACAGTTCCGACAGAATTGCGAAGTGGTCTATCAAGGGGCTGTTCAGACCATTTCACCGCAGATGATGAGCGGTGCCAGCAAGATTGACATCGTGTCAAATATCACTTCGATGCTACTTGAGGATTACTTCAACGAACAAATGCCGGATTATCCTAATTTCTCGATGCTCAACCAGCCGCTTTCCAAGTCGGTTTCTGGCAACCGCAGCACGCTGCTGAAACTTGCACGCCAGCGCATTGCAGGCGTGAACGCCGGTAGCCACGAGAGCGATGCCATTCTTGCTGGACTTGGATTGCTCAAGGATAATCAATTGTCCACCGAAGGCAGCATCTATGCCCACAGTGTGAAGTCAATGCTTGAGCAGAAAGGACAAGGACAGGTAGTGAACCGCAACGAACTGTTATATCAGTTCTATGAGCAAGAGTGGTTGACCAAGGATTACCACATCGAAGCAGACTTGGAATTTCTTGTGCTCGCCACGATGGTTGCTATGGGCGAAATAGAGATTCATTTGGGCGGTGGCAAGAATATCAATGCCACCAACCTCAAGGAAATCGTTGACCTCTCTCCTGATATGTTCTTTAACTTCACTCATGTGAGCCGTCCGCGCGGCATGAATGTGGCAGCTGTTCGCGAGTTGTTCTTGGGCATTATGGGGCGTGACTTGACGGCCCAGATCGAGAACCCTGCTATTTATGAACAAATGGTTCTCGATGCCAAGAAACTTGCAGCCAAAGCTGTGACTGTGGCCAATAAGATTAAGGGCGGTATTCTCCTTGAGGGGCAAGTTCTCCTAAGCGAAGGGGATGCAAAGACCTTGAGCGACAGATTGACAGTCTTGGCCAGGTGCTGTGACCAGGCGCAACAGTATAACACGCCCGCTAAGATGCGTAATCTCAAGGACACTTGGACTCCCGAACAGCTCAAGCGTGTGTTCGGAGACAAAGCTGAAATCAAGCGTATTGATGCCCTGATGGCGTTTCGCGAAGAGATGCAGCCTCTTGTCAACTACGTTGTACAAGCAAGGCAGTATTTAGTGAATGACGAGCAACGGGAGAAGTTCAATGCTGTTCTAGACAAGCTGCCTCAAGTGGTTTCACAGCACGATAACAAGTCCACAGTGGATGCGTATAAGACGGAGCTGAAAGGTCTTATTGAGTGGTATGCTGATTGGTACCTGGAACAATACAACAAGATGCATATCACGTCCATTGAAGCTGGAGAGAAAAGTCGTATCATGCAGAGCAAAGAAAAGCAGACGCTTGAAATCCTGTGTGGCGCTGACCATGCTCACGATTATATCGCCGTGTGCGACCAGTTTACTGAATGGTGCAACCAGATGGCGCAAATCACGCCTGCCAGCACCTATGTCACCCGTGAGGCTATTTTGCGTACCCCTTACACTGGCGGCTTTAACCCTGCCATGTATCAGGGCAAGTCGCTGCCAAAGTTGGGTGACATGCGAGAACGGATTAACGAGATGTTTGAGGCTGCCGACATGGCACTCACCGCAGCCTTTGACGATCCTGCAATCAAAGCAAATCTTGACGCGTTATCGCAAGATGAAAGTAAACGGTTGAATCGATACACTACAAAAACCGAAGAGCTATCGACGGTTAATGCAAAAGCGTTGATGGATATCCTGCAAAAACTGCAGAAAGGCATCCAGCGCATTGAAATTCCGATGCAAGAGTTGCGCTCGCGCATCGGCCATGCAGTTAGTCCCAAAGAAGCGAAAAAAGCGTTTAACAACTACATTGATGAGCTTACAGCCGGTTACGATGAAGAGAATGTGAGAATCACCATCAAATAAGGAGAACAATCATGGGTAAGAAGAATGATCAATATAGCGGTGAAAGCATTTGGCCAGAGCCTAAAAGTATGTCCATCGACTTTGGTGAGAGCGCTAAGCTAGATTCATCGGTTGTTGAGTCATCAGGACCAGTCACGGTGTTTGGTATGACGTTCAACAACGATGAGGAGCGTAGGCAGCACTTCCGTGAAGAGCTACGAAAGAAGTTGCCTGAGTTACGTAAGATAGAGGGATTTCCTATTGGAGAGGATGAGGACATAATTAACCTTAGTGATCCTCCTTATTTTACCGCTTGTCCCAACCCCTGGCTCAACGATTACATTGCTGAATGGGAAAAAGAGAAGATACAACTTGAAGCCGAGGGCAAACGCAAATCCGATTTTGAGGTTTCTGAACCTTACGCCAGCGATGTAAGCGAGGGGAAATTTGACCCTTTATATATGTATCACCCTTATCTTACAAAAGTCCCTTACCGTGCAATAATGAGATATCTAAATCACTATACACAACCAGGAGACATTGTTTTTGATGGTTTTGCTGGTACAGGCATGACTGGAGCCGCATCGCGTCTTTGTAACAATAGTCGTAATGCTATATGTTTGGACTTGAGCCCGCTAGCCTCATTTATTTCATATTGTGTTAACTCTGATGTTAGTGCAGAATGGTTTAGTCGGCAATCCTCGCAGATAATAGCAACAGTTAAAGAAAAATTAGAATGGATGTTTAAGACAAAGCATTCTAATGGGGAATACGGGGATATTAAATATGTTCTTTGGAGTGATTCATACTTATGCCCAAATTGCGGACATGAATTAATATATTGGGATACAGCAGTTGACAAGGAGCATGGTAAAATTTTAGATTCTTTTACTTGTCCAATTTGTGGGAGTGCGTTAACAAAATCATCTTTGGAAAAGATGAAAGAAACAATATATGATAATATAGCACCCCGAGCTTTATCTATAACTAAAAGAGTTCCGACTTTGATTAGTTATACATATAATGGCAAAAGATATGAGAAAGAACCTGATGAATATGATTTTGAACTTTTAGATCGCATCAAGGATGTAACGCCAGAGGCATGGGTGCCCATGGATGAAACGTATGCTGGTGATGAATTGGCACGGTGCTACAGAGATGGTATAGAATTCTTCTATCAGTATTATACTAAGCGTAATATGTTAGTTCTTTCTGAAATCAAGTCATTTACCAAAGAGTATCCGATATTAAACTATCTAATTACGAAACTAGCATTTCAAACGACAATCATGTATAGATACACATATATGAATGGTTGTTGGGGAGCAGGTGGAGGCCCTATGTCTGGTACGTTATATGTGCCATCTCTTTTTAAAGAATTAAATATATTTAGTCAATTACAAGACTTAGTTAATTCTAGAAAGAAAATCCCTGTATCGGATAATGTTAATCAAGTCGTTTCGATGACTCAAAGCGTATTGAAAGTATCAAATTTAAGAAGCGATTCTATAGACTATATTTTTACAGATCCTCCTTTTGGGAAAAATTTCATGTATTCTGAAATGAACCATCTATCGGAAATGTGGTTAAAGGTACGTACTAATTCCGATGATGAATGTATTATATCAACTTACCAACATAAAGAGTTTTTAGGATATCAAACTCTAATGCAGGGAGCATTTAAAGAGTATTATAGGGTATTGAAACCGGGAAAGTGGATGTCTGTAGAGTTTAGTAATACAAGTGCCAAAGTATGGACATGCATTCAAAACGCTATACAAAATTCAGGATTTGTAATCGCCAATGTATCAGCTTTGGATAAGAAAAAAGGATCTTTTAAAGCAGTTACAACTACAACAGCAGTGAAGCAAGACCTTGTGATCTCTTGTTATAAGCCGTCAACTACTTTGCTTGGTAGATTTGTCCAATCAGCAGGAAGCATTGATAGCGTTTGGGATTTTATTGATGAGCATTTGTCACACTTGGCTGTACATATCGAGAAAGGTAATGAAACGACGACAGTGGTAGAGCGCAGCCCAAAGATTTTGTATGACCGTCTGATTTCTTATTATGTACAGCACGGTTATCCTGTGCCTATGGATGCTCATCAGTTCCAAGAAGGTATGCGTGAGCGTTATATAGAGCGTGATGATATGTTTTTTACAGCAGCTCAAGCCGTCGAGTACGAGCAAAAACGCAAAAACACAACTGGTTTTGCTCCGATGGGTATAATTGTAAGTGATGAAGCTAACGGTATTCAATGGCTACGCAATATGTTACGTGATGCCCCCAAGACCTATCAGGAGATTCAGCCAGACTGGATGCAGGCTATCAATGGTGTTCGAAAGAATGATATTTTACCAGAATTACGTATAATTCTAGAGGAAAACTTTATAGAGGAGCCCGATGGTAAGTGGCGCTTGCCAAATATCCAGGACGATGTGGACAAGACTGCTTTGCGCACTAGGGCTTTGTTGCGAGAGTTCCGCAACTATGTGGAGGCGGCTCAAAAGCCAAAGTCTAAGATTAAGGAGGCACGTGTCGAAGCTCTGCGTGCTGGATTCAAGCAATGCTACATTGACAAGGATTTTGAAACAATTGTGACAGTTTCAAACAAGATTCCCCAGAACCTACTCCAGGAAGATGAGGTGCTGCTCCAGTTCTATGACATCGCCCTAAACAAAGTATAATCATTTAACGTTGTTTTTATTTATGAGAACTTTAGAAGAACAACATAGACTATTAGAGGATCTCCTGTCGAGCGCAAGGGAGCGCAAGGGAGCCGGGGAGACTGAATGGTTAGAATTCAAAACCAACATTGGCGAGTCTCACAGTAGTGTCACATATGAAGGTGTGGGTAACTATATTTCTGGACTTTCCAATTCTGCCTGCCTTAAGAATAAATCTTATGGTTATCTTGTTCTTGGAGTGGAAGATGGCACTTGGAGTGTTGTTGGTACAAATCTTGAGATGTCAACTGCTAAGCGGGGAGGACAGGATTATGAGCTATGGCTTAGGCGCAATTGCGATCCGATAACACCATTCGAAATAGAGGAATTTGAATACAAGGGTAAACATGTTGTTATCTTTGAAATCAATGCAGCAGTGGGCCAACCAGTCTTCTTTAAGGGCGTTGACTATATTAGAGTGAACAGCAACCTGACAAAACTGAAAGATTTCCCCGATTTTCTTCGCAGGATATACAACTCTCGACAGGACTGGAGCGCACAGATAATACCTGATGCGACAATAGACGACCTCGATCCAAATGCTATCAAGGCAGCAAGGGTATCATATGCCAAAAAGCATAAGAACCTTGCAAATGAGATGATGGATTGGGACAACGTGACGTTTCTCAACAAAGCGAAAATAACCATTAAGGGAGCTATCACAAATACTGCCATCTTGCTTGTTGGACGGCCAGAGAGTGAGCATCTTATTTCTCCTGCAATGGCTCGAATGCGATGGATTTATAAAGACTCTACAGGGTCTGAACGTGATTTTATAGTAGCGACATGTCCTTTTGTCCTCGCTGTTGAGACGATTTATGCAAAGATTCGCAATCTGAAGTATCGCTACATGAATCCGTCATTGTTACAGCTAGTGCCGGAGGAGCTTGACACTTATGATCCTTTTGTTATTCGAGAGGCAATGAACAATGCCATTGCTCATCAAGACTATTCCTGTCATGGAATGATTAATGTGGTGGAAGAGCAAGACCGGCTAATATTCAGCAATTTGGGTGGTTTCATACCCGAAAGTATCAAAAATGTACTTGAGTCGGATGCCCCCGAAGAACGGTATCGCAATAAGTTCCTGGCAGCAGCTATGGTAGAGTTGGGGATGGTTGACACTATCGGTAGTGGCATTAGGCGCATGTTCAATATGCAGCGTCAGCGCTTATTCCCCATGCCAGATTATGACTTCAGCAACAATAAGGTGAAAGTCACCATTGTCGGTAAAGTCCTGGATATGAATTATGCGACTATTTTGGCGCGAGACAAATCCTTAAGTCTGCTTGAGATAGAGATGCTAAGCAGAGTGCTTATGCACCGCCACCTAAGTAATGAAGAGATAGTTTACTTGAGGAAGCGCAAGCTCGTTGAAGGCAGAAAGAATGCACTCTATTTTGCAAAAAGTGTCGCAAGGGCGACCAGGCAAAAAGCGGAGTACACGTTGAATAAAGGCTTTGATGATAAGTATTATAAAGACCTTATCGTGAAAGCGCTTACGCAACACGGCAAAATGAGCAGACCAGAGATTAATAGTCTGCTGCTTCCTAAACTTCCGGATGCAATGACCGATCAGCAGAAAATCTATAAAATCGGTAATCTGTTGACGGCATTACGTCGTTCTGATAAAATAGAGTTTGGTAAAAAGAAGCAATGGTCTCTTAAAACTCCTTAGCAGTAGTTGTTTTAAGAGAACTTTAAGTGAATTTTAAGAGAACTTATTACATAATCCACTTATTGTTAATTAGTTAATTAATAAATAATGATTAATAATTAAGAGAACTTAAGTAGATTTTTAAGAGAACTCAAGAACTTTTCTAAGAGAATTACAATAAATGAATGCCCTTGTGCAACAAATAGCAAAGCGAGTTTCGGTAGATTACTGCCAGCTGAGTATTGTGAGCAACCAGGACGGTTGCCTCACCAATAGCGTTGTGCGCGGTCTGTTGCTGGCAGAACACGGCATAGAAGTCGTGTCTGGCAGCAACTTTGCTTTGCGACTGCATTATGAGTTGCACTACAAAAGTGGAGTAGATGGTCGTTACATCTATGTGACGCAATCCCCCGAGGCTGTTTTGCCTGATATGAAACAAGAAGCGCATAACTGCTCTTTTGACATCAGTGACTTGTTCCCTTTATTTTCTGACAAAGCGCTGTTGCGCCATCAGCCTATAGATGTGTTGCAGGTGGCATTTGACCGCTTTGGGAATAGGCCGGTAAGAGGCAATATGAATTGCCGCCGAGAGATTGAGGCCATTGTTCGAGAACTTGAACAGCAGCGTGCCGTTTCTGTGACCCGTTTTACCGAGCGCTTCTCATTGTTGAAGTTGGACTGGAGCGATATGCTCAGCACAATTGATGCTGTGTCTGACATCTTTATTGATGCAGTTAAAGCGGGTTTGGAGCGAGAGTTTGATTCAAACTTCGCTTCCGTCAATGATCGCTTTCAACAATGGATTGACGACAATTATTTTCTGCAACAGAACAGCAGCCATATCATGCGATCGCCGTGCGTCAACAAAGTATTGCCTCACATTGCTAACCGTCACCAGAATGGCGACAAGGTTGCATTATTGGTGGTTGACGGCCTGGCCTACTGGCAATATGCAATATTGCGTGAAGCTTTGAAAAAAGCAGGCATCACCACTGCCGATGATGTCACACTATCATGGCTTCCCAGCATTACCAGTCTCTCGCGTCAAGCCCTGTTCAGGGGCGATATGCCGAAGCCGGACTATAAACAGAATCCGACCGAGGAACGCAAGTTATGGTATAACTATTGGCAAACTCAAGGTGTGAACACCTGGGAGATACAATACCTCTATGACAACGATGAGTTTGCCATCATCGAGGGCGTAACCCGTCTCGCCATTGTGACAGTTGAGATGGACGATAAGATGCATGCTGCATACGATTATCGTGACCTGTTGACACTCACCGAGAACTGGGCCCCAAGGTTTACCCAGAAAATCGCAACATTGAAAAGTATGGGGTTCACCATCTACCTAACCACAGATCATGGCAGCAAGTTGGCACGCGGCTGGCGAGCTTTGACCCCAGTGGAGAAGGTCTTCCTATACAAAGACGGAAGTCGCGGTAAGCGGCATCTGATATACAATAGCTTAATAGAAATGAATAACTTCTATCGCTCAGCCGAAGATGAAGTTGCGCTCCTAAAGCACGACAATTGGCTATGTGTGCGTGGGGACGAATGCTTTGCGCGTTCAGCGACCTCGGCCATCACACATGGTGGCAGCAGCTTGAGCGAAGTTGTAATACCGTTTATAAGGATATGACAGACAAGATTGAGATAGGCATTAACCAGCGCATTCCCATCAGCATTCTGGAAATGGCGTTGATAGCAGTATTAGAGGATCGAGCGACGTCTGATTATTTCGCATCACTTGCTTCAAGTGAATACTCTGGCCAAAACCGTATCAGGAAAGCGGTTTCGGTCATGAATAGACTGACTGTACGCAACAGACTTTTGCCGTTCCTGTGTGAGAAAAAAGAGAACCTGTTGAGCGCATTGCGGTCAAGTAATGATCGGTCCCTGGTGCTCGCAGCTATCATCTGTTCTGCCTATAGTTTCGCCTATGATACGGTGTCGATACTGGGCAAGTTTTTCCACGTCCAGCCACAAGTCGGCACTAAGCTGATTGTTGAAAAAATGTCGGCAAAATATGGTGCCAACCGTTCTTTGCCGAATGGCCTGTATTGTGTCTTGCCCATGCTCATTGAGGCGGGACTGCTTGGCAGGCCTGAGCCTGGAGTTTATGAAGCGAAACGAGTAGAGCGGGCATCAGATTTTGCGATAGATCTTTACCGTAAAGCGTTTCTCCTGTATAATCCAAATTATAAGGAGAACGATGACATAGAGACCAACCCATTTTTTGAATTCATCATTAAAACCTATTGAGATATGCATTTCGATACGTTAGAAGCTTATTTAGCCTTTGAAAGTCAACTCAGGAGTTTTGGCCAAGAACCGACTCCTGAAATGCTGGCAGAGAAAGCCCGGTTGGAAGAACTTGCCAACCCTAATCAGGATGAGTATATTTTCAGCACTATGAAAGCGCATAATCCTTTTATGACGCCAGAAAAGGAGGAGTGCGTAAGGGATATGACAGCTCAACTGCTGCGTGAAGGTGCGGACGCTGCTCAGCCATGTTTGTTACTCGGTAAGGTTCAATGTGGTAAAACGGACACATTCTTGAGTATTATGGGACTGTGCTTTGATATCTGCATCGATATTGCTGTAGTCTTCACTAAAGGCACAACTACACTTACCAGGCAGACACTGGAGCGCCTGACCAAGGATTTCAGATATTTTGCAGATAATGGTACTTATGGCCAGAAGGTCATCATCAGTGTGTATGACATTCTTGACTTGCATCGTCGTGGCTATCTCACCGACTATCAGCTCAACGATCCTTCACGTAAGTACATCATTGTATGCAAGAAGGAGAATACAAACCTCACATATCTCAATGAGATGTTCGAGCAAAGCGCTGTCTTGCGCAGCAAGAAAGTGCTTGTTGTGGATGACGAGGCTGACTTTGCTAGCCGGGCTTACCTCAGACGCAAGAACGAAATGACGCTTCTCAAGATAGCCGAAAACATTGAGAAGTTCATCTCATTACCGCAGTATTGCAGGTACTTGCAGGTAACTGCAACACCTTATTCGTTGTACCTGCAACCTGATGGTACCGTTAAGCTGCGCGACAATAAAGAGGCAACGACATGGTTGCCCCGCTATACTGGACTTGTTCCTATCCACGATAAGTATGTGGGCGGCCGGGAATATTATGTCTTAAGCGAGAATGAAGATTCAATGTATAGTTGTCTCTTCGAGCCTGTAGATGACTATTGTTTGCAGATTCTTGGAGCTCGCAACGAATGGTATCTCGAGCAGGCAGGACATCGTGAGAATTTAAGAGATTTGAACTATGCAGTGATTTGCTATTTCTTTGCAGCGGCTATACGTTCGATACAGCTTCGTCGCACAAGAAACGAGAAATACCGCTCAAGTTGCCTGATTCACTGCGAGATTGCCCAGCGCAACCACAAGTGGCAAGAGGATTTGATTGTCAGCATTATTGAGGATATCAAGAGTGCGTTTCTGAATAGCAATAGCGACCTGCACATTTTGGAGTTTGAAAACCAAGCATACGAGAGCTTCAAAAACTCGCATGACCTTGCCGTAACCGAAGGATTGATTAATGAGATTTTCCCGACGTTTAGTGAGATTGAGGATAAGGTGAAGGATATGCTACTTTTAAATGACTACACCGTGAATGTAGTCAATTCAGAAGAGCCTGGCAGGGTTAACACAATGCTCGACGATAAGGGACAGCTGCGGCTGGAGCAGTCTTGCAACTTCTTCATCGGTGGCAGCATCCTTGACCGCGGTATTACCATCAGCAATATGCTCTGCTTCTTCTACGGACGTAATCCAGGCAAATTCCAAATGGATACCGTCTTGCAGCATGCCCGAATGTATGGCCCACGCAGCAAGGAAGACATGGCTTGCACTCGTTTCTTCACCACCGAGACCATTTATGATGTATTGAAGGGTATCAACTCGATAGATGATGTGCTGCGTGATTACTTGGATGCGCACAGAGAAAGTGTACGTTCCAATGACTTCACCTCAGTGATTATTGGATTTGACAATCGTGTCAAGCCGTCGGCAAGAAACAAGTATACTCCAGCCAACACGCTTGTCGTCAAGCCAAGCATGCGCCGTGTGCCATCTGGTTTCCAGAGTGGAAGCGCTGCTGAGATTGCCGAGACAATCAATAAGATTGACGAGTTAATCGAAACGTCGCCGCACTTCCATGATAAAGATGAGAATAAGTACTTCTTGATGAGTTATCAAGAGGCGGTGAAGATCCTCAAACTTATTGGCACCACGTTTGTTTATGGAGAAGAGTACCATAACTTAGATAGGAAGTGGGATCCAAATGAGTTCATCACCATACTGGACAATTTGACCTATGCTTCTCCAGATGAGTTGATTTGGGTTCGTCAAATTGTTGACCGTAACATGAGCCGTGAACGTGAGAATGTAAATGACCGTCGAGGCCGTTTCGTTGACTCTCCTTTAGATGCCAAAGACAATAAATTGGACAAAGAGCAAGCTGTAGATAGACCTGTCTTGGATTTGATCAGGCAAAATGGTCTATCGGCTCAAGGATGGCGGGATACGGCATTCTATTGGCCCGTACTTGTTACGCCAAAACAGATGAGAGCCGGTATTTTCACCATTAACAGCGACATCAAGTCAAAGAAGCAAAAGAAGGAGGTCAAACTTGATACCATTGATAACTATCCGAAGGACCAGGTTCTGAAACTGCCGGTACAACGATTTGCCTTATTTGACATTATTTTGGGTGACAAGAAAGATGAAACCAGAGACATCACCAATATATCAGCTAAGTCGATTCTTCAGAGGGATGAGCAAGGGTTGTATATTCTAATTGATGAATGTGACCCCACCAGATACTATCCGCTTTCTGCGATAAATGGTGGTGTGTTTCCGTACAAGATTCGTGAATACCGATACCTTTATTTGACTGACTCTCGTGATAATTCAGGAAGTAAGGCTTTAGTCGAGTTAAAGCGCGATAATTCATATACTTTGGATCATGATCCATTTAAGCAGGAAGATGTCATCTACTCAAGACTTGGCGTTGGAAATGAAGCTACAGATGAAACGCAATGCTATTGGAGCATTAATTACCAAATAGATCGCGTCCTTGAATATAAGTTGAACGACCAAGACAAAGAAATTATGCAGGAGTATCAAGTTCAACTTGAACAACTGCGTTTAGAGGAGGCTGAATTAAATGAAAGCGACGATTGAATACGTTGAACGAAAGTTTAACGAGTTTAATACAATGATGTTTAATGGGGAGTTGCCTATGCTCCCCATTAAGCTCAGCAATGCCCGAACTTTTCTAGGAAAAGTAAATTTCAGGAAGCGTCAAACTGAAGAAGGAAAGACCGAGAATTATGACTTTACGCTGTTTATAAACACAAAGTATGACCTTCCTGAACAGGAAATAGAGGATACACTTATCCACGAGATGATTCATTACTACATTGAGTGGCATCAGTTCAAGGATACATCGGCGCATGGCGAGATGTTTCAAATGATGATGAAAGCAATCAATAAGAAGTTCAATAGGCATGTCAGCGTTCGTCATTGGTCAACGAAAGAACAACTTGAGCAAGATGATGAAAAGCGCCAGCACTTTATATGTGTGTCACGTTTCAAAACCAATCTTCGAGGCATCACGATAGCTACACGAACACGTTTGTTTGATTTGTGGGAGCAAATGAAATTGTTTCCTGATGTTGTCGAGCAACATTGGTATGCATCAACAGATCCTTTTTGGAACCGTTACCCAAGGGCTGTGACACCAAAGATTTACAGGATTCCTTTTGACGAACTAGAAGAGCATCTTAAGGATGCACAAGAGTTAGAAAACACAGGTAAAACCATTAGAATAAAAAAGGATAGTATCTGACAGTATAAAATGTTTGAAGATTTGTGCTGCATCCAGGGAGTCTTGGAGAAATCAGCGTAACACTACACTTCGTTTTTTCTAGCTCAGGTTATTCTATAACAGTTCCTATAACTCATGGTTTTGAGATAACTAAAAGATCATCATTAATTTATGAATCCTTCTTGGTCGTAGCCGCGATGATAATGATGAATACAAGACAATAGGCCAGCAAGCCTGTTATCAGTGATATTCATTCTTCCATATTGTCGTAGTTGGGCATCATATCTTTCACGGTTGCCTTGGGCAATTCGTGCCGAGTAATCTTTAGGAATCAGAAATGAGCTCTTGCTCCCAAGATGGCGATAATACTCGTTTTGATAAATGGCGATTCCCGCCAAATCTAAATCTCCAAAATGGATGTAGTGATTGGGGATGGCTTTGAGCCAGCAGATTAGGTCATAGTGTTGCTCTTGTGGATATCGATTAACGAATAGTAGGCGACTTTCCGAGGATAGATTCTGCTCAAAAAAGCGTTGTTGCCTTTTGATGCATCTAAAGTTCTCAGAATTCTCAATTCCCACGACAATAACATCAGGCGAAATTGAAAAATTCTCATAATCGCTGATGAATAGATAACTTCCGTCTGGAGGAATAATGTTGATTGGCTTTCCGTTTAATTCCGCTTGAATGGAATGATAGCTGTTAACAAGAAAACCTTTAAAAGTGCGTTGCTTGATGAACTTGCTGTCTCCTGTCACTTTCACCTGAGACGCCCTATCTGTTTTCTCGTTTTCCAAGAAAGACAGTAAGGCATCCAAATCATGAATATCGAATTGGCTAGCAAGATAATGTTTAAACAAGTCGGCATCTGCGACTCTCAGACTTTTACGGCTGCCATGTGAGATCACAACTAGAATGCGATCTTGAAGCATCTGTTGGACCATTTTGTCATTTAGGCTAGTTGCTGGAATTGTTTTTCCATCGGCTAGCTTTTTAAACCGTTCAAAGAGAGCTTTGGTCTTTTTCATAAAATAGTCAATATTCGGTCGATACGGGTATTACTTCTCTCATCCTTGGTTAACATATAAGTGTAACGATATGGATTTGCGTTATATGCAGTAGGCGATGAGTTGATTAGGTAGATATTTCGTATATTGGCAAACTTCAGGATTCCTTCCACATTGATGGGATGCAGTTTGCCAATTTCGTCCATCATGCAATGCAATTTAAAGTCACCAAATTTTCGTGATATCCTTTGTTTAAAGACATTGATGAGCATGATGTTTACCATAGCCTTTACCAGAATGTCTGTGCCATCAGAGCCCACATTGGACAGTTTCTCTACCCAGTTGGTGTCATTGTCATTCTCTTTGACCTTGAATTCCAGCTTAAAGGTGTCGGACAGAGTGATTTGCTCTCGCTTTTGCTCTGCGTCCATCATGTCAACGAGTGTCATGAGCAGCTTGACCGCTTTTTCATTGGTGCGGTCCAGATCTACTTCATTGGTGAAAAGATTCAGTTGTCCGATGTTGAAGCCATGTTCGTCGTCAAACCGCTTTATGTTCAACAGCTGTTGCATCAAGCGGTCATTGCTTTCAACGGCTCTCAACTCAATGTCCTTGATGACTCCGGCAAAGTTATTCTCGCGAAAGTCCCGGTTGATATCGAGAATGGTCTTCTCGATATCGCTCTTGTGTTGGCTCAGGTCGCTCACATCATGAGCGATTCGCTTGATAATCGTGGCATATTGCTGGGACGTACGCGCCCTATATTGTTCGATCTTATTGTTCTGGATGAACTCGTTCAGTTCGATAGCGAAATCAGTATAATCGCTATCAGTGTTGAACTCAACACGAAAGTGGAATGTATTCTGCTGTGAGAAGTTGTTTTTGAAACTGATCACTGCATGCTTGAATTCTTCCATCTTTTGTTGCCGGTCACTGACGTGGTTGCGCAGGTCGTCCAAGATGTCGGCCAGGGATGCGATTGTCTCCTCTTGGTCGGCTGTGTTGAGCTCAACTGGCGATGATGAATTGTTCATGAAGTCGGTGGTGCGCTTGATAGCATCCTGTAGTCTGCGCTGCTCTTCTTGCAATGAATTCAAATCTTTGGCTAGGCCCTTTATCTTTTCTTCATAATGCACCCTGCGCTTATCAAATTTTTCTTTCAGGTTTTCCAGTTGTTGCCGAATGAGCTTGCGTTCGTCTTTCTTTTGCTGCTCAAGGTTGAAATATTCGCGGATGTCGTTTTGCCATGAAATGAAGTCTGAACGGTGTTCCTCGATGTACCTTAATTGGCCCATGACCGCTTCACGTTGCCGTCGTATTGCGGTTAACTGGTCAACATCAACCCCCAGCCCCTTGAGCTCAGCATCCATCTGAGCCAGGAGGTCTTTTTTATGACGATCGATTGCTTGCAGTTTTCCAGCAAGCTGATGCTTGATCTCAGCTGATTTCTTGTTGTGGTCACTTGCAAGTTCATTTTCGCGTTTTGCAAAGGCCTTTCGCTCTGCTTCAAGGCTTTTTTCACGGCTACCAATCAATGACTTTTTCTGATGATTTAGATTCTCAATAGACCTCTCAACTTCCCCTAATCGATGCTGGAGTTTTTCTAATTCCGAGTTTCTCCACTCTTCCAAACGGCTGTTGGCTTCCGACAAGTCCTTTTTGATCTTATTGATGCGGCGGGGGATAATCTCGCGCTCCACATCAGCAGCCATCTTATCTTGACGCAGCTGCTTCAATCTGGCTGCAGGTTTTTGCTCAAGTTCTTCAATCTCGGTCTGCAGCAACAGTTGGCGATCCTTCTTCTGTTCTTCTAATTCACTGTGCTGCGTTTCAAGTTGATTCTTGAGTATCTTGATGTCTTCGGGCGTGCGAATATCCTTGTCGATGTTTTCGATGTCTAGCCCTACGCCACAGATGGTGTCTGACGAATCGACCAACCTGGGATTGAGTGATGTGTTATAGAGCACTGCTTCCTCATCAAGCATTTTCCCAATGGTGCGTTCCCAACCATCGACATGTTCTCCCAGCCACTCGATCAATGACCCCTCTTGACGATTCAACAAGTCTTCACATTGCTGAATTTCACCCTTGAGCCTAGACATGTTATTGTCGATTGCTGAGACCTCTTTGCCGCATGTTGTTTCAAGGTTCAGTCGGCTCATCTCTACATCATGATTGATGCTGTCTATTTCCTGCTGCATCTGAGTCGATTGCTGCAACAGCAGTTGTTGCCGCTGTCCCAACGCATCTATCTGCTGACCGTATTGGTCCATTTCTTCTTGATAGGGGTTGGCGTGACGGATGTTTTGCTCATCAAGGCGAAGTCCATGCTTAGTTTGGATCGTTTCATCGAGACGCGCTTGGTTGTCATCAAGTTTAGCTTGGTAATTGGCCCTGATGTCATCAAGTTTATTATCGCGTTGGGATCGCAGCTCATCAAGTTCTTTCAATCGTTCTTGATCAAGGCTGGTGATTTGCTTTTCTGCCAGATTCTCATAATCTCGCTTGCGGCGATCTTCCTCATCCTGCAATGCGTCATATCTTGACTTGACATCCTGGTTCTTGCTCGTCAAGGTGGCTTCTTGGTGGCTTAAGCTCTTGTGTTGCGTTTTGAGCTCATCTTCTTTTGACATGATCTCTGCTATTTGTTTAATGCCGATTTCGTCATAGTGGCGCCTTTTCTTGCCGACTTGTTCCAGAAAGCCCTTTAAGCTTCCATCTTCTTTGTTGAGACGGTCCCTTTCACTATTGTATTTGCCTTGCTCTTCTTCAAGTAGGCGATTTTGACGCGCGAGTTCTGTCGAGCAAGCGTCCTCTTGATCTGACAGTTGAGGCAGGCGATTGGTGTCACGGTTCAAGGCAAACTTGAGCTGTCCGCACAGTTCCTTGATCATGTTTCGGGTATATTCATATTGCGTGAACTTCTCGATAGCCTTTTCGGCTTCTACCTTGACCTTTACTTGGCCGTTTTTCTCGATCTTGTACCATTTCCAGATATCGTCATACTGCTGTCGGAAATTTTTAACTTCCTCACGATAACGATTCAGGCTGATGCTGTCTCCGGCGAAATCCATCGAATCAATAATTGTGTCCTTGATGACACGGGATTCCAAACTCTGATTCAAGAAAATGTTCTGGATCGTGAGTGGCACTTGGCGATATCTTGTGCTCTCCATCAATGAGAAACGCCGTAACTCTTTAGCCACATTCTGACTATTGCCATAAAGGATGTCACTGAACTCCTGATAGCCACGTATGATATTGCTCTTAAATGTTTTAGCGCCTATCTGCTCACTGATTTTTCCCCATTCATAGCTCACATTCCCATCATTGTCAACAAAGAAACGTTTCTGATAGGGACAATCCACAATGCGGAAAGCCAATCGCCCACGCGACAAAAATGCCATGACAAAGAAATCGCCAGTCTCGCGGCACACCTCATAGATGATAAACGAATCTTGAGTGGGCAGATAAAAATCATCAAAACTTTTTTGACCAAATTGTGTTTTAATGCCCAACTTGCTCTTGTCAACATTGTAGAAAAAAAGAATGGCACGAAGCAGAGTCGATTTTCCTGCCCCTTGATTACCAATAAAATGCACATTTCCGTCGAGACGGACTTCGGCATAGGGAATGTGTGCGCTGTTTATGAATACGATTTTATTGAGGTATCTCATCTTTTATTTCGTCATCTATATGAATACACATGATCATTTGCTCAATGTAATGGAAGGCCGATGTGACCTGATACTTGCCTTCGTCGGAATTCACATCTTCGGCAAATCCCATCCTGGTCATCGCTGCTGCAAGTGCCTTTAACTTTTCACGATTTCCCTGTTTGTCGGGAAACAGGTTGGAAAGTTTCTCCTTCAATTCCAAGTTCATGTCGGCTTGCACCTCCATCTGAGCCAGGCTGAATAAGGTGCCCGCATCAAAGGATGTGTCATAAGTTTTCAAGAAATCGACATAGTCAATCCAAGAGAACAGGGATTGTAATTTGTTCTCAATGGTCACCTTTGGCTCTAATCGACTAAAATAGTAAAAACCATTGCCCGATGATAACTTAAAATCAATCTGCTTGAAGAAATCTTCGTACTCCTTTTGATTTTCTTCAATATCATTGTAGATTGAACGAGTCTCAGCATCAATGCTGTTATTGGATATAAATTGTCCATGGCTGAGTCGCTGGAACACTTCTTTGGAATACTTCATAATGGGTAGATGATGGGATATTCATATTTCTTGGTTTGCCTGACCTCGGAAGTGATTTGCAGCCTATCGATGTACTGTGACACAAGCTGCAAGAATAGCACTAGGCGTGACTCTTCGTCAGTTTCTGTGTTGAACGAATAGTTCCACACAAATGAGAACAAGTCGGTCCCCTGTGCCATGAAAGCGTTCATCACTTCCTGATGGTTAAACGCATGAGTTGTTTCCTCTCGCTCGACCAGGTAGTTCTTGTCGATTTTACCCGTCAAACGGGATTTGATTTTCAACTTCTTGGACAAACGGCGGCGGACATTGTTAAGAATTTCTAATGCAGCGTCTTCGTTACGCAAGAAATCGAGTGATACTCTCGTGACATATTTGGGTTGTGGCTCCATCCAAGTGTCATCAACTTTCACCAGGACGGCTTTCACATCAGTATTTTGTTCAATGAGGAATTGGTCTCTTAAGTATTTTAGCTGCCTCACCTTCTTTACCAACCGACTCTGATACTCGATGCGATTCAAGTAATCGATAATCTGTGCTGTAATGGCAATCAGTCCGTGCGCTGATTCACGAAGTCCGTCTCGTACTTCGCCTATGGTCTGCCTTAGGCCGACATCCATTGCGCTTGAGAAGAATATGGTCTGCTCGTCCATGAGCTTCTCGGTCTGGTGAATAAGTTCTATAATTAAGTGGGCCTTCTCGTCAAAGTCCTTTAAACGCAGTTCCTTAATCTTGAAGTTTGGCTCCTGTTTGTAGGTATCATCGACATTGCGCTTCAAATCCATTACATTGCGGCGAGTAGCATTGTCGATGCTCTTGAACGTGTGTCTGATTTCGCGCATGAGTTGTGCACGCCTCACGGGGCCATCCGATGCCAAATAGGAATTAATTCCAAGCTTCAGCTTATTGATATACATCTGCACCGAGGCTATGTTAATGTCTTCGTTGACTATCAACACTTCCTCAAAGAATCGTTGATAAGCGTCCTCGAGCTCAAGGTTTTCGCCCGTTTGGCTGATCACACCATGGCTGATGAGATGCTTCAGGCGGTTCTCGTCACCGTCAAGGGTCTCGAGCGCATCATCATATTTCACGGCAACCGTCTTCCGCTTCATGAACATGTCATGGAGCAATTTCGAGCCCAGTTGAAGTGCGCGGGTCAATTCTCTTATGGATTTATAGGTTGCCATATTATTAAACTATGCGATTTCTCGTATTCGAGCGAAGTGCATCACACTGCCAGGAATGGGTTCAATCATGTTCCAAATAATCTGCATTTGCTTTCGGGTACCAAGATCCTTATAATCCCAGCTATTCAATGTTACGCGGCCAAGATAGACGTAACCCATTGTGCGTGATTTGTCCTCAACAAAATTCTTCTGTTCACGAACAAATAGCAGCATGGTTTGCGTCTGGCTGATATAAGCCTGCCCTTCATTGGAATCGGGACGTACTCGATTCTGGGTGTCCCATTGGAACAAATGTGGCGTAAGCGCCTTATCATCATAATCGGTAGTCGATCCTTCTTCTCGGTTTTTGATGATATCGACGAACATGGCCTCTACATTCATTCGTCTATTGCGCTCGACACCTTCTCGTGATGAAGATTTTCTGCCGAGAGTTGACGTTTCAATAGCCACTTGGATCTGAGCTTTTGTATAAACACCATGCAGTTTGAGAGGGAAGTCGACTAGTTGTGAATTATCAGGCTTCTCTAACGCAGTTTTTTCTTGTAGCAGCAATGGCATTACCTCTTTTAGCTCTTCGCAGAAGCATTGATCTGCCGCCAGAGCGTTAGCCATTTCTTGAAGACTGGAGAAACGGCCAGCGTTTTCGAACAAATCATAGTAAAGCATCAACAAACGCTTTTGGTCAATGCGATTCAACTGATCGACATGTATCCTAAAGTTTCTTTGAGCCAGCTGCTCAATAAAACTCAGATAACTATATGAGTCAGTTGCCAGCCATTTACGGAATACAGCTCGACCCAGTTCTTCATTGAACTGGGATTTTTCATGTTCAATTTCATTGTCAAACATGAGCTGATTCCAAGTTCTCCCGCGATATAACTTGTCCAACGGAATCTGATAAATCTTGACGAAGTTGGTGAGCGTGAGAGGTACAGAGTGGTTCCTTTCGAAATTCTGCACAAGAGAATTAATTCGTCGTGCAGTGAAGCGTTGAACGGCTCCTCTGATGTTGCTCATGATATATTCTTTTGCCTTGGGCTCAAGCATAATGCGGCATCCTAACGGTAAATGTGGACAATCACGCTCCATCTCCTCAACAACGCTCATCGATGTTCGGCCCAACATCACTCTCATGCGGTCGGTATAGTTGAACTCAGCTCGGCTGTTTCCCACATAGTCGAAGATATCCACATGCGTCTTGCCTTCCGCTTTACGCAGGCCTCGACCAAATTGCTGGATGAACACTGTAAGACTCTCGGTTGGACGAAGGAACAAAATTGTATCAACTTCAGGAATATCAACTCCCTCATTAAACATGTCCACCACAAACAGGTAATTGATTTCCTTGTTTTTCAACCGATTGTAGAGGACAGCTCGCATAGGTGCATTTTCACTGGTTAGGTAATCTGCCTCCAAACCGCAAAGCGTGAACTTTGAGGCCATGAATTTAGCGTGCTGCTGGTCAACACAGAAACATAAAGCCCTGACATTTCTAATGTCGGGAAGATATCTCTCAAGTGACTTTAGAATTACGGCAGTACGTGCATCATTGTAGGTATATATACGAGACAATTCTGATGCCACATAATGCCCTTTATCCCAAGCTACCTCTGAATAATCCACAGAGTCTGTAATGCCATAATAATAGAATGGTGCAAGCAGCCTCTTGTTCAACGCATCATCAAGCCGGATTTCTGCAGAAATGGTTCCATCAAAATCCTGGGTGATATTCTCACCATCCATGCGCTCGGGGGTTGCCGTCAGACCAAGAAGGATTTTCGGCTTGAAATAGTTGATGATCTTGCGATAGCTTGAAGCCGCTGCATGATGGACCTCATCTATGACAATGTAGTCGTAATAGTCTTTTGGCAACTGTAAACTATCTAAACGATTGTTTAGCGTATCCTTGGAAGCAAATACGTATTCATAGTTAGCAGGTTCTTCACCTCCATACCATTTCTCACCAAAGTTATAGTCATTGAGTACATGTCTGAATGTTTTAAGACTCTGCCTGAGAATCTCTTCACGATGGGCCACGAACAATAATCGGGCCCGATCATGGCCCTCTGCAAATGCCTTGTAGTCGCTTGCCGCCATCACAGTCTTGCCTGTGCCTGTAGCTGCAACTACCAGGTTCCTCCAATGGCCTCTGACTTCACGTTCAACTTGCAAGCGTTCCAGAATCTCCTGTTGATAATCAAAGGGATGAATCAATGTCAGTAAACTGAAGTCTATTTCTTTCTCTGAGGGACCATTGAGAGAGACCTTTAATCGCTCATCATCTTCCCCCTTGATAAACGTTTCGTAGCCTTCGGCCCACCATGATGCATCAAATGCGCCCAAAATGGTTTTCATCATCTTGGGTTGCTCCATCTGGGTTACCTTTACATTCCACTCAGCGCCGGTGTCTAGAGCCTGCTCTGATAGGTTGGATGAACCGATATAAGCAGTATTGAAGCCCGTTTTGCGAAGGAAGATATATGCTTTAGCGTGGAGACGTTCAGATGTCGTATCGTAGGTAATCTTGATTTCAGTGTTTTTCAAAGACGACAGTTGAATGATTGCGTCAAAGTCGGTGGCCTGCATGTAGGTGGTAGTTATCACCTTGAGTTTTCCGCCTCTATTGGTGAATTCTTTCAATTGGGGCAGGATAAGGGCAAGACCACGTTTCTTGATGAACGATACCATCAAATAGATCTCATCCGCAGAAGCAATCTCTTTTTGAAGCTCAGTGTACATTTTCATCCCCTTGCCAGTA
>JAEEGL010436830.1_pt1 | contig 32567 bp, 22 predicted proteins | sample 9134231 | NCBI WGS metagenome assembly JAEEGL01 (sample SAMN16246548, study PRJNA631951) | gut metagenome | biome: gut microbiome; feature: rumen; material: fiber-attached | host: Bos | place: Iran: Karaj | collected 2018-10
CCCTAACTGGATATTTGAAGCACAAAATATTGACAGGGATTTTGCGACTGTAGTTAGAAATGAAGAAGGTCTTAACTATGTACAACTTACATCTACTTATAGAGATATTTATACCTTATCCAACAAAGTTGTAGAAGGTAAAAATTACTATGCGGCAAGCCAAAAAGTTAATGAATATATGCTTGACCCAAGAAACTATTTGAATGAAAAGTCGATATTTGTTTTTGAAAAATTAGGTTATGATCCAGCCAAAGATGATGAGACATTTACAAGAAACATTGTTACTGCACTTGCTGGTAATACATTTTTAAAAAATTACATTGAAAACTATATGTCTGCTGGTATTGAATTCAGAGTATCTCCAGTACATTTAATTTCGAGATCAATTCAAGAAGGTGCATCTGATTCCAGTTATGCTGCAGTTAATGGTACATCTGTTTTTACTTGCGATGGAGTACAATATTCAGGCTTTTATAATTTTTATAACATAGGTGCTAATAAGGGAGTTTATGATGGTTTATGTTATGCTAGAAAAGGAACATCTTATCTAAGACCATGGAACACTCGTGAAATTGCAATTCGTGGAGGAGCAAATTTTATTGGTAATGGTTATGTTAGTAAGGGACAAGATACAAGATATTTACAAAAATTTCATACAATACATATAGACGGATATTCTGATTATTCACATCAATATATGGCTTTTATATTTGCTCCATATTCAGAAGGATATAATGTTAAACAAAAACTTGAAGCTTCCGGAGTTTTAAATAGTCCATTTACATTTAAAATACCTATTTACAAAAATATGCCGAGTCAAACATATCAAGTATCTCTTTTAAATAATGACAATTTTATAAATAATTTATTAATTGATGGTAAAACAATTAGTGGTTTTGATAAAGATGTATTAGAATATGTTGTTCCTGTTGTTAATACAACAACAAAGGTAAATATTACAGCTGATATTAGTGCGACATCAACTGTTGAAGGTACAGGAGAAGTGACACTTAATAATGAAATAACTGAAGTTTATATTAAAGTAACAGCTGAAAACAAAGATGAAAGAACATATAAAATTACAATAAAGAAAGTTACTGATACAACTAAAGTAGAAGATATTATTGATAATATGGGTGTTAAAAATGATAAACAATTTATTTTTGATTTATCTTCAAATGAAACTGGAATTAACTTAATTAATAAAGTTAAGGGAGTAAGTCCTAATGCATCTGCAACTGTATATAACCAAGATAATACAATAAATAATGGAGTAATATCTACAGGTAATTATATTGTTATTGAAACACCTATTTCTGGCAAAGTAACATATAATTTATCAGTACATGGTGATTTAAATGGAACAGAAGGTATTACTATAGTTGACTTACTTAGACTTCAAAAGTATTTACTTGGAAAGATTAATTTAGAAGGTGTTCAGAAGTATGCTGCTGATGTAAATTCCGATGGGGAAATTACTATAGTAGATTTACTTAGACTACAAAAGCATCTTCTTGGAAAGATAAATTTATAGGAGGATTTTATGAAAAGAATAATTAAGGGTTTGTTACTTACTAGTTCAATGTTCATGTTTACTAACGCGGTTTCTGCCGCTACCGCAAATATATCTGTAAGTTCTAGTTCGAAGAATGTTGTAGTTGGTAATAAGTTTAAAGTTACAACTAACGTTTCATCATCTGATCTTGGTGCATGGAAATACTGTATATCTTATGATTCTAGTGTTCTTAAGTTAGAAGATTCTACTGCTGATGCAGGGTCTTGTGTTAAAGCTGGGGTTATAGGACAAACTGGAAAGACTGAAACTTGGACGTTTAAAGCAATTAAATCTGGTAGTTCAAAAGTAAGTGTTAGAGCATACGCAGTTTATAGTTTGGAATCGGAGGATTTAATGAGTACATCAGTAGGTTCAGTTACTATTTCTGCTAAGACACAAGCTGAAATTCAAGCTTCTTACAGCAAGAATAATAGACTAAAGTCATTATCAATAGAAGGTTATGATTTTGATAAGTCTTTTAATAATGATATAAAAGAGTATAATGTTAATGTTCCTTCTGAAGTAACTAGTGTAAACATCATAGCGCAGGTTGAAGATGGTACTGCAAATGTATCAGGAACTGGAGTAAAAGATGTAATTGAAGGATTGAATACTTTTGACATTGTTGTTACAGCTCAGAATGGGACATCAACTTCGTTTAAGATAAACGTTAATGTTGAAGATCAGAATCCGATAAAGATTGATTATGACGGTGAAGAATATACATTAATAAAAAGAGCGGGTCTATTTGAACCGCCAAAGGGATTTATAGCTTCGACTGTAAAAATAAATGATGTAGATGTGCCTTCATTAACAAGTGATATATTAGACAAAGTACTTGTAGGCTTCAAAAATAGCGACGGAAAAGTTATTTTGTTTGAATATAAAGATGGAGAATATAGCAAATATGTGGCATTTACGTTTAATGATATAACTTTAAATATAATTAAGATGGACAAGTCTAAACTTCCTGATAATTATAAATCATTTAAAGAAACAATAAATGAAGAGGAACTAGAAGTTTATAAATTAAAGAAATCTTCTAAATTTGCTTTAGTATATGGTATTGATGTTACAACTGGAGAAAAAGACCTATATCAAATTGATCTAAAAAATAATACAGTTCAAAGATATAATGATGAAACTACAGATGTTATAAAAGATAATAATCAAAAATCTTTAATGATATTTGGTATTCTAGGTGGTGTTATTTTCTTAGAATTCTTAATTATTCTTGCTTCTAAACATAGAAATAAGAAAATATTAAATATTATTAAGAATGATAAGATTAATAAAGTAAAAAAAGAAGCTATAAAAGAGTCTAAAGAAGAATCAATTGATAAGAAAGAACTTAAAACTACAGAAATTGATGTAGATAAAGTTGAAGAAGAAATAATTGATGATAACTCAAAAGCAAAAAAGAAGAAAAAGAAGTCTAAATAGACTTCTTTTTTATATATTTTTGCATATTTGGTAACATACGTTCCCCTCAGTTATAAAAAGGAAATATACAAAATATGTTATTATTTATTTCGACATTTTACCAATTATAGGGTATAATATTTTTACAAGGTGATAGTTATATGTTACAAGCAAATGGACATAACATAATTTATATATTATTGGTTACATTTTTTACATCTTTAGTATTTGTACCAATATCTAAAAGAATAGCTGCTCATATTGGAGCTCTAGATTATCCAAATGAAAGAAAAATACATAAAGTAGTAATGCCTAGATTAGGTGGACTTGCAGTATATGCATCATTTTTACTAGGTTTTATGTTATTTGGTGATAATTCACCACAAATGCTATCAGTATTAATAGGTAGTTTTGTACTTATGCTTATGGGAATTATCGATGATGTAAAAGGTGTTCCTGCAAGATATCAATTTTTATCACATATAGTTGCAGCATGTATTGTAGTATTTTATGGGAAAATTTATTTAACTGATATATCGCTATTTAGTTTATATTTTTCTTTTCCGAGAATAGTAGCTTATATTATATCTATTTTATTTATTGTATCATTAATAAGTGCAATTAACTTAGTTGATGGTCTTGATGGAATGTCATCAGGAATATGTATTATTTATTTCATTACTATCTCAATAGTTGCCTATTTACTTGGTAATTTTGGTGGACTTGAGATAATTCTTGCACTTATCATGATTGGATCACTTTTAGGATTCTTAGTATATAATTTTCCACCTGCATCAACATTTGTTGGTCAGTGTGGTAGCAACTTTATGGGATTTATGGTTGCTGTTACATCATTAATAGGATTTAAAACAACAACTCTTACATCTTTAATTATTCCAATTATTATTTTAGCTCTTCCAATTTTTGATACAGCTTTTTCAATATTTAGAAGATTATTAAAGGGTCAAGGTATTACTGAACCTGATAAAGAACATTTTCATCATCAATTACTTAAGATGAGATTTTCACCTAGACTTTCAGTATTAATTGTTTATATGATTAATATTTTGTTTGCTGCAGTATCTATTTTCTACATATTAGGTGATGATTTATCAGCAATGGTTATTTATATTCTTTTAATGATTTTATTATTATTCATTGTTCTTAAAACTGATATTTTATTTGAACATCGTAAGAATAAGAAAGAAATCGAAGAACCTGTAATAGAAAGTAAAAAAGAAGAAGTTAAGCAAGTAAGTAAACCTAAAAAGAAAATTGTTAATAAAACTAAGAGAAAAAAATAAAGAAATATGTAGTTTTAAATTTTAAATAAACATCTATAATTTATAGATGTTTTTTGTTATAATTAATAATAGGGTGATGCTAAGTGATAAAGTTAACTGATGGTAATAAAGCCTGTGCTAATGTAGCACAATTATTTAGTGAGGTTTGTGCAATATATCCGATTACACCTTCTTCACCAATTGCATCTGAGGTAAGTAAACTTTCTGATTTAGAAAAAGAAAATGTTTTTGGCGGAAAAACAAAAGTTGTTGAAATGCAATCTGAAGCAGGTGCTGCAGGTGCACTTCATGGAGCTTTAATTAGTGGATCTTTTGCATCTACATTTACTTCATCACAAGGACTTTTATTAATGATTCCAAATATGTATAAAATTGCTGGAGAAATGCTTCCTGGAGTAATACATGTTGCTGCCAGAAGTTTATCAACTCATTCTTTATCTATATTTGGTGATCATCAAGATATTTATGCAACAAGACAAACTGGATTTTGTATGCTTGCATCAAGTAACGTTGAAGAAGCAGCTAATCTTGCTGCAGTTGCTCACTTAAGTGCAATTGAAGGAAGTTTACCATTTGTTCACTTTTTTGATGGCTTTAGAACATCACATGAAATAAATACAGTTAATATTCTAAGTGATGACGATGTTAAGAGTTTATTTGATATTAACGAAATTGATAAATATCGTGAAAGAATTATAAATGTAGGTAATAACATTCAAAGTGGTCTTGCTCAAAATGAAGATGTATATTTTCAAACAACAGAAGCAAGAAATAAAGCATATAACGATATGGTAAATATCGTTGTTAAAAACATGAATAAAGTTAATGACATACTTGGCACAAACTATATGCCTTTTGAATTTTACGGAAGTTCTAGAGCAAGTGATGTAATTATTTGTATGGGTAGTGCAAGTGATACAGCTAAACTTGTTGTTGATAATTTAAATCGTAATGGTTATGACGTAGGTGTTGTATCAGTACATTTATATAGACCATTTAGTAAGGAATGGTTAAAGAGAGTTTTACCATCAACTGTTAAAAGAATAGCAGTTTTAGATAGAACTAAAGAACAAGGAAGTATTGGAGAACCACTATATCTTGATTGCTTAGCTGCTCTAGCTGATACAAACATTAAAATTGTTGGTGGAAGATATGGTTTATCAAGTAAAGATGTAACACCAGCTGATATAAAAAGTGTCTTTACTATGCTAATGGGTCATATGAGACATAATTTTACTATTGGTATTAACGATGATGTTACTAAGCTTTCTTTACCAAAAGAAACATTTAATATAGATTTAAAACTAGATGAAATAAAAATCTTTGGTTATGGATCAGATGGTATGGTATCTGCATCTAAAGAAATGCTTTCTATTTTAGCTGATAAACAAGGAAAACAAGTTCAAGGATATTTTGAATATGATTCAAGAAAAAGTGGAGGAGTTACGGTATCTCATTTAAGAGTTGGTAAAAAAGAAATTAGAGCTCCATACTATGTAAAAAATCCAAACTTTGTTGTTGTAACAAAATTAGAATACTTAAATAAATATAATCCTTTAGAAGGACTTGTTAATAGAGGAGTTCTTCTTGTTAACACTAGTTTAAAAGAATCTGAGTTTGATCAGTATATTAAAGGTGAAGTAAAAACTGATATATATACAAAAAATATAATGGTATATTTAGTTGATGCTGATAAGATTGCTAATGAACATAACTTAAAAGGTAAAATTAGTAAGATTATGGAAGTTATCATACTTCGTATATTAGGTGTTAATGATGCAACTAAATATGTTTCAGATGCAGTTAAGACAACATTTAAAACAAAGGGTGAATATATAATTAATAATAATATTAAAGCTTTGGAACAAGCTTTATATAATATAAATGTTTATTCTGCTCACTCTATTGGTGATGAACTTCCAAATGAAGATTTAAATATTTATGAAAGAATTAATCGAAGACTAGGAGATTCATTAAAGGTTAGTGAGTGTCTAGAATTTAAAAATGGTATGATACCTAATAATATGGCTATTAAAGATAAGAAAGTATCTAGTGAGTTTGTACCTGTTTGGAATAAAGAAACATGTATTGGATGTGCAAACTGTAGTTTGGTTTGTCCTCATGGTGCCATTAGAGTTATTTTAAATAAAACAGAAGGTATTGAATATCGTAAAGATAAGAATTATAAATTTAAAATTGAAATAAACAAAGATATATGTACTGGGTGTGGTGAATGTTTAAAAACTTGCCCAATTAATGAAAATAAACCACTTAAACTTGTTAAATATGAAGATGCCCCAAGTGTTGGAGAAGAGTTTTATAATCATATAAATCCAGATGCTCCAACAGATGATATTGTTGGATCACAATTAAAAAAATCATGTTTAATGAATCCTGGTGCGTGTGCTGGATGTGGTGAAACTCCATATATTAAACTTTTAACACAAATTGTTGGTGAAAAGCTGGTTGTTGCAAATGCAACAGGTTGTTCAAGTATTTATGGTGGTAGTTTTCCAAGAACACCATATTCAATTCCATGGGCATCAAGTTTGTTTGAAGACAATGCTGAATTTGGTTTTGGTATTCTTCTTTCATATAATCAAAAAAGAGAGCATTTAAAGGATGCTATCAAGAAATACTATAAAGATTCAAGTGATAAACTTAAAGATATTTATGATAGATTTATTAAAAACTTTGATAATTACGAAGAAACTCTTAAAATAAAAGAAGAATTATCTTTATCAGATATACCTGATGAAATAGTTAAATTACTTGATTTTGTTCCATCAAGAAGTGTGTGGACTATAGGTGGAGATGGATGGGCTTATGATATTGGATTTGGTGGAATAGATCATGTACTTTCATCTAATACAAACGCTAAAATATTAGTTCTTGATACTGAGGTATATTCAAATACTGGTGGACAGATGAGTAAATCTAGTCAGTTAGGACAAGTTGCTGAGTTTGCTAATTTTGGTAAGAAGAATTATAAGAAAGATTTATTTAGAATTGCTATGAGTTATCCAAATTGTTATGTTGCATCTATTAGTTTAGGGGCTAATCCTATACAAGCAATTAAAGCTTATAAAGAAGCAGAAAGTCATAATGGACCAGCTATAATTATTGCATATGCTCCTTGCATAGAACATGGAATAAAATCTGGATGTTCAAATAAAGAAGAAAAGTTAGTAGTTGAAACAGGATATACATTATTAATGAGATATAATCCTGATGAAAATAAATTATACTTAGATTCAAAGGAACCTAACTATGATAAACTTGATGAGCTTTGGAATAATGAAACAAGATTCAATGCATTAAAAATCAAAAATCCTAAACTTGCTGAAGAACTACTTTCAATGCAAAAAGAAGAGTTAAAATCAAGATATAATTATTATAAAGAATTAATTTCTAAGCAAAATGCTTAGAAATTGATTTTTTTTTACTTATCTTTACATATTTTATTGTTAGAAATTTATAATATATATGGTATACTATGTATAGATAATAGTAGGTGTATAATATGAAAAAAGTTTTAGGAAATACTCTTAAATTGTTTTTAGCAGCGCTATTTGTTTTTTGCATGTTTAATATTATATCATCTTATGCTGCTGGACCAATTTTTAAAATAACTGGATTTGAGGTTAGTGATAAATCAGCTGGCGTTACAATTAATAACGTTGATTTAAATAATGATGAAATCACTAATGATATTATATTTAGTGATGTTACTGATTATATAACTTATGATGTGAAGTTAAGTAATGTAAGTGATGATAAATATACTATTAAATCTATTACAGATAATAATTCATCTGAGTATTTAAAATATACTTATGATGATTTATCTAACACTGTTATGAATAGTGGAGATGTAAAAGACTTTAAACTTACTGTAACTTATATTAAACAAGCAACAGATCCTAATTTATCTGTTGGTAAGACTAATTTAGTTATTACGTATGAAAAAGAAAATGGAGAGTCAGGAGAACAAGAGGTTACTCCAAGCGTTAATCCAAATAATGATGAAGAAATTATAATAAATCCACAAACTAATGATAATGTAGTTATCTACTTTATTATTGGCGGTATATCTTTAGCACTTTTAATATTACTTGCTATTAAGAAAAAGAAAAATACTAAACTACTTATTATTCCTTTACTTGTTTTAATTCCACTTTGTGTTAAAGCTAGTACATTAAAATTAACAGTTGTATTTAATAATACAATTAAAGCTGTATCATATGATGTTGAGATTAATTTAGGTAATGGTTCAAGTATTATTTATAATACCTTAGCTAAAGGTGCCAAATTAGAAAGACCAGAAACTCCTCAAAAGAGAGGATATACTTTTGATAACTGGTATAGTAACAATGAAGTATATAACTTTGATAATCCTGTATCTGGTAATGTATCACTTGAAGCAAGATACACTTTAGATACTTATAATATTACTTATGATTTAGCTGGTGGAACACTTGCTGATGGAGAAGAAAATCCAACTCAATATAATGTTAATAGTGTTATTACACTTTATAATCCGACTAAAGTTGGTCATGTGTTTAATGGTTGGAGATTAAATGGAAGTAGTGAGGTAATTCCTAGTGTAACTATTTCTAATGAAGTTGGTATTAAAAACTATACTGCAGTATTTACACCTGAAAAATATACTATTACATTTAATCCAAATAATGGAGAAAGTTCATTTACTGTAGATGCTGATTATGGAACTAAATTAACTGCTCCAGCAGATCCTAGTTTAGCTGGTTATACATTTAATTATTGGAAACTTGGAGATTCTCAATATGACTTTAATAGTGAGGTTACTGGTCCATTTACTTTAGTTGCTCAGTATACAGCTAATGGTAATACTCCTTATAAGGTTTATCATAAATATAGACATTTAAATGATAATGGATTTGATGTTGAGGTTGAAAATCTAAAAGGTAAAACCGATGATGAAGTTGAACTTTCATTTAAATCTAAGGCTGGATTTGATAATCCAAGTGCTACTAAAACATTAGTTATTAGTGGAACAGGAGATGCAAGTGAAGAATATATTTATGAAAGAACAATGTATTCTTTAAATGTTCCTGATAGATCTGATTTAGATAGTTCATCTACATCTAATGGAAGTTATCCTTTTGAAACTACTATTACTTTAAAAGCAAATAATAAAGAAGGACATGACTTTACAGGTTGGCAAATAGATGGACAAGATGGTTATGCATCAACTGATAGTACTTATTCATTTGATATTGACTCTAACACTATAGTTACACCTGTATATACACCTAAAACTTATGATGTAACTATAAATCCAAATAATGGTGATGATGTTGATATTCAACAAGTAACTTATGGAAATAATGTTACAAGACCAGAAAATAATCCTACTAAAGAAGCTTATGATTTTGATAACTGGTATGTTGGTAATAATGTTTATGATTTTGCAACATCTGTTTCAAATTCATTTGAAATAATTGCTAAATATACACCTAAGAGTTATACAATTCATTATGTATTAAATGGAGGATCTGTAAGTGGAACAAACCCTACATCTTATACTATTGAAGATGAATTTACTTTAATTAATCCAACTAAAGAAGGTTATACATTTACCGGATGGAGTACTGATTCATCTGATGATTTAGTTACAGAGGTTAATGTAAGTAATCAATATGGAGAAATTACTTATATAGCAAACTTTACACCTAATACAAATACTCCATATACTATTGTTCATAAATATAAAAACCTAACTGGTTCTCAAGAAGAATATACTGTTGTAAGTGTTCCTGGAACAGGTACTACTGATACAACTATTCCTGCACCTATCAGACATCAAGATGGATTTGTTGATCCAACAGAAGGAACAGTTACAATTTTAGGTAACGGTGAAGGTACTAAAGAATATATTTATAACAGAGAAGAATATACTTTAAATGTAACTGATAGAACAAATCTTGATAGTGAATCAACTTCAAATGGAAATTACGAATTTGAAACATTAATTACTTTAACTGCTAAAGATGTTGAAGGACATGTATTTAATGGATGGAAACTAGGCTCTTCCGAGGGTTATGTTTCAACTGATAAAACATATTCATTTAATATATCTGGAAATGTAAGTATTACTCCTGTTTATACAATTAATACTTATGATGTTTCATTTAATCCAAATAATGGAGTTGACCCAATTACTTATGCAACAATTAATCATGGATCTTTAGTTACTAAACCTGCTGATCCTGTAAAAGATTACTACACATTTGATTATTGGACACTTAATAATGTTGAGTATGACTTTACTACACCTGTTACAAGTGCAATTGATTTAGTTGCTACATATCATGCAACAGAGTATACAATTACATATGATTTAGATGGTGGTTCTTTAGAAGAAGGACAAATAAATCCAACAACTTATACTGTTGAAAGTAATATAACACTTTATAATCCAACTAAAGATGGTTATACATTTACAGGATGGACTAAAGATGATGATGAGACTTTAATCCCATCTGTTAATATTCAAAATCAACATGGTAATGTTACTTATACTGCTCATTATACTAAAGATGAAGAACCTGGACCTATTTGTAAAAAGGCTACAACTATTCATACTGAAACATGTAATGCAGCTAATAATACTGGTTGTAGAGGTAATAATAAATATGCAGCTGGTGATACCATTTACTATGGTAATGTAATTCAATCTGATACACTTCAACCAGGTGATGCACTTGATTGTAATGTTGATGGAACAGGTTATAATCAAAGATTCTATTATGTAACAAATAATAACGATAATGCAGTATTAATATCTAATACAAACTTTAATGGAGAAGATGAGCAAAACAACATAGATATTTACTTTAACTATGCAACTTCTTTAAATAATCTTCCAACAACTACTCAATGGTCAAATTTACCTGTTAAATTTGAAGTTCAATCAGGAGATTTTAGACCTGCTAGATTTATAAAACTTGAAGAATTACAAAGTCTAGTTGGTGATGATGATATTACTGAAAATGGATCATTAGATGATTTTGAATTCTTATTTGAAAATAGTAAATATTCAGGTGTTGGTCAAAGAAGTACTGTTTGGGTACAAGAGGGATCCGATGGAAAACGTTATAGATATCGTAATGATAATAGAAATGTTGTTGCTGTTGAAGCAGGAAAAGAAGAAACAAGTAACAACTGTAATAGACCTGTTATCGAAGTTCCACTAGATCAAATTGAAGATAACTATATTGTAAAATTTGATGCTAATGGTGGAGTTAATAATTCATTTGAGTATTTAAGTGTAGTTAAGGGGTCCAAACTTAATACATTACCTACTGTTACACATAATGATTATTCATTTGGTGGTTGGTATCGTTCTCTTACTTTTACTAATCAAGTTGATGAAAATACGATTCCAGACGGTTATGATACTTATTATGCTAGATGGATAATTCCAGCATCCGACGCAATATTAACTACGGATGATATTAGCGTTCAAGTTAGTGAATCTCATGTAATTAGTATTGAAAATGCATCTTTACTCGAACCTATTACTTTCACATCGAATGATGAGTCAATTGCAACTGTTGATCAAAGTGGTAGAGTAGTTGGTGTTTCTGATGGTACAACAACTATTGTTATAACTGGAAATTTATCTCATACTACAAAAAATGTAACTGTTACTGTTGCCCCTTATGAAGATTATTATTCAGTAACACTTGATTACCAAGATGGTAGAGATAATGGAGAACTTTTAGTTAATAAAGCATCTTCTGTTACTGGTTTACCAAACCCAACAAGAACTGACTATACATTTAAAGGTTGGTTTAAATCAACTAATTGGTTAGAACAAGTTTTTGATGGAGATGTAATTGATGATGATTTAACTTTATATGCTAGATGGATGCCTAATAATGCAGTTACAGAAATGAATAAAGAATATTATACTGATCTTACAGCTGCATTTACTCAAGCTCCTGATAATGTTAAAACCACAATAGTATTACTTAAAGATGTAACTGGAACTGATGCAATTATTGATATTTCTGGTGATTCTTATAAGAACAAAAATATTGTATTTGATCTAGATGGCCATACAATTAGTTTAACTAATACAGGTTCAGTTAACTTAATTAAAACTGTTGCAACTATTGAAGTAAAAAATGGTACATTAACATCTAAAGCTGATTCTGGTGTTGTTGAAATTGATACTAATGGTAAGTTTATAATGAATAGTGGTACTATTCAATCAACTAACAGTAGAAAACAAGCTGTTTATAATAATGGAGGAACTGTTGAAATTGGTGGAACTGCAAGATTTATATCAAAAGCTAATGGTACATATAATGGACTAGAAAGAGCAACTGTTACAAATGTTAAAGGAACAACAAGTATAACTGGTGGTACTATCATAAATACTTCTGGTTCAGCAGTTTCTCTTGGATCTGGAACTCTAACAATTGGTGAAAAAGACGGAACGGTTATTACTGATGCTCCAGTTATAATTGGTAAAACTTACGGTGTTGTGTCTGCAACTAATGATTTCTCATTCTATGATGGAGTTATTAAAGGTGTAACTGATTATATTAAGGATAGAACAAAACTTCCTGATACTAACATTGAAACAGGATACGAAAAAAATGAATCTCAAGAAGTAATTGATACTCTTAATTATAAAGTTTTAACTTTAGTAGCTAAGGCTATTGTAGGAGAGTTTACGATAACTCTTCATCCTAATGGAGGGGAGCTTGCTACTACTAGTATAACTGTTAATAATGGTGATACTATAGATGAGCTTCCAACTCCAGTAAAGGGTGTATATAAATTTGATGGATGGTTCTATGATTCAGAACTTACTAATCCAGTAGATTTGAGTGTAGCGCCTACTAGTAATGATGATTACTATGCTAAATGGAGTAATCCAGAATCTGGAGTTCTTACAACATTTAGAACTACAAATGATGCTATGAAAGAATACTATAGTAAAATAGATGTATGGAAAGATGATTCATCTAACTTTCCTACATGGGGTCAAGATCAAACAACTAGTCCAACTGCAATGAGAACTAATTTTGATTCTAATAATTGTATGTGTGCTGATGGTCAGTGTTCAACATCTGGTACAGTTCACTGTGATAAACCTAATGGTTATGATACAAAACTAGGTGAACAAGTTAACGTATATTTATATGATAATAATACTAAAGGTGATTTAGTTACATATTCTAAATCAAGTAATGGTGTTATTTATAACTTAATTCCAGATAAAGTTTATTACTGGGAAAAAGCTAGTGATACGTCAGTTAATGGTTTAATTAAGTTTGTTAGTGAAAGACGTGTACTTGATGCTGGAGATGTACTTAATGTTCGTGATTTGGGTGGCCTTCCAGTTGATGTTGATGGAAATGGTTCCGTTGATGGACACTTAGCTTATGGTAGATTATTTAGAGGTATTAAACTTAATTCTGCATCAAGCGTTACAGAGTTAAATAATTTAGGTGTAACTCACGAGCTTGATTTAAGAGCAGCTTCAGATGAAGATGTTAATAAGTTATCTAATTACAATAGAATTCAAATACAAAACTATTATGTTATGCCTAATTCTGCTGATGCAAATGAAAATACATATTATGGATGGACAAGATCAGCTGTTAAATATGTAATGGAACAAATAGCTTATAATGATGACGTTAATATTTATTTCCACTGCAGAATAGGAACAGATAGAACTGGTACTCTTGCTTATATACTTGAGGGTTTATTAGGAGTTCCTGAAGAAGATCGTATTCAAGATTATGAACTTTCATTCTTCTATGGACTTGTTAATATTCATAGATACCATGATGTAAAACCTACATCATCTGCAGAACTTAAAAATCATAGATTTGTTTATTTCCATGATGCCATTCCAACAAATGATAAAATTAAAGAATGGTACATGGCTGGTAGTGAAAACACTGCTGAAGATGAACAATTAATTCAAGATTTTAGAAATGCTATGATAGAATAATAAAAACATCTAAGAAATATCTTAGATGTTTTTTTATTATAAAAAAAGAGGAGCTGCCCCCTGAGACAGCTCCAAAGAATAAAAAGGGGTTGACTAGTGTGATACTAGTACCAATTCGCCTTTAAGTGAATTGGTGATACCTATCCTAATCGAAAAGTAGGTATTTGTCAACATTTTTTTATAATTTTTTTAATTATTTTTTAATTTCATCTATTATTTCTTTGAATTCGTTAAAACTATTAGCTATTTTAAAGAAATTATATATTGATTTATCTGCAAATTTTTTATCAATTAAATCATTAATTAGTTCGATCATTTTATCAAAATGATGACTTTCATTATATATAATTAATTTTACATCAGCATCATTACTTCTAATTTCTTCTAAATATGAAAAGAACTCTGAAACAGATCCAATACCACCTGGTAACATTACAATAACTTTAGATTCATAAAAAAGATTTTTCTTTAAATCAAAAGTTGTATCAAATACTTCGTGAGATGCTTTTGGAATATCTTTTAAGTCATCTAGATATTTAGGCGTTTTATAAGCTTTCATATTTCTATTATTTTTTGAAAACTCATCATAGCATATTCCCATAATGGAGTATCCAACGCCACCCCAGTTAAGATCAAAATCGTTTTCTGCTAAATACTTAATTACTTCTTTAGATGATTCTATATATTTGTTATCAATATCCGTTGCTTGAGATGTACATATTGCAACTTTCATTTATATCACTTCCTATAATAATTATAGCATATATATGAAAAAATAAGCTAACCATACTGTTAGCTTATTATATGAATGGATTATAATTGCTTTTTCTAGTTCTTTCTGGAGGTAACTGCTTATTTCGGTCAATTATAAAGTGTTCATTTTCATTAATGAATTCATATAGATATGGAACTTGTGCTCTTGGATCATATAAAACTTCTTCAACAACAAATCTTAAATCTGATAGAGTTTGTATTTTATCTGATAGAGTATCATAATCTTCCATGTTACTTATTAGTTTACAATATATTGTTGCAAGAAATGCAAGTAACATAGCTTGTCTATCAAAGTTTTCATCTATGTATGCTGCACATCTCATTCTTCTATAATATAATGATGTTAGTATTGATACATACTCACTTTTATATTCTTGATATTGGCAATTATCTATATCGCATATACTTATATCACCAGTATCTCTATTTATAAGTACGTTATTGAACGAAACATCACATAGTAACATTCCATTTTCATGTGCTTCTTCTAATATATGAGAAGCTTTTTTAGTTGCTACTAATATGTCATGTACATCAACTAATTGAGTACTGCCAAAATGATCTGTTAAATCTGTAGAATTAGGCACGTAGTCCATGGAGTAACCTGCCATTTTATTGTCTTTTATAACTAAATCTTTTGGAAGTATGATGCCGTTAATTTTTAATCCTTCCATAGCTTCAATTTTCTTTTCAAGTGTATATATTCCTGAGATAGATCCAGGATTAAAGATTTTGTAGCATGTATCTCCATCAACATAAACCTTACTATTTGATCCTTGTGTTTCATTTAGTTTCATGTTTTTTAAATCTAAATCTTTATAATTTATTGATTGCATAGTCATGTAACCCCTTTAAAAAATGTATTGGTATTATATAACATGTTAAAAAAAATGTAAATATAAATTAATATATAAAAAAATGAACCTTATTTAAGGTTCATTTTTAATTATTAATTAATCATTCATTAATATTATCATATCAGCAAGGGTACCTTTAAAGAATCTTCCTGGTTGATTATTACTTCCAAAATATCCACCAAATGCTACATTAGTTGCAAATGGTTGATTTAAATTCCAACTAGATTGATTAAACAAAGTTAATTCTCCACTTGTAAATCCTTCATATGAATACTCCATTGTTATAACTCCGCCTTTTCTTCTATAAATGAAGTTAATTGGAGCCTTATTTGTCGGAATACCACCACTAGGGAAAGTTACTGAACTTCCACCCCATCTATATGTAGAATTCATTGTATTAATACTACCATTGAAGCGGATATTGAAACCAGGATATTTATTATTAGATTCATCTTTAACATTAAAGAATGTTGGTTGTGTAGGTGATACACTAAATATATCACTATCAACTGATTTAAATGTGAATCTAATTTCAAAATCCTTATCAATATTAGTAGTATTAAATACATTTACTCCAGTATTAATAAATGTATTAGCAGTACCATCGAATACAGCATCTCCAGGATGAGAATATTGTATTTTCATCCACTCTGCATAAAGAGTTACAACATCACCATCTTCAACGCTAAGGTTTCTTACTTCTTGTTCATTATCATAATGAGTTCCAGTTCCGTCAGGAGCTGTGTTCCATCCTCTAAATTCATAATTAGCTCTAGTAAATGAATTTGTTAATAAAGCTTTAGGATCTTCATTAATCGTGAACTCTTGATCTTCCATAGAACCTGTTCCACCATTTGCATCAAAGTGTACAGAATAGTCTCCTACATTAGTCCAAATGGCATATAATGTTATAACATCACCATTATTACCTAAATCCGAAGTTATATTATAATTATCTTCATAACTTGTACCACTACCATCAGGTGCAGTGTTCCATAAACCAAATACACTATCTTCCTTAAAGAATTCATTGGCTCTAATAGCAGTTTGTTTACCAAGTTTAATTACTTGATCTATCATCATACCAGATCCACCATTTGGATCAAAATGAAGTGTATATGATTGTGGATCTATTAGTTCTACACTCATATCAGATATTTTTCCTTTAAAGTAACGATATCTATTTCCTTGAGCATTAATTCCAGCACAGAATGATGCAGTATTATTAAAATAGGTATTAAAATTAGAGAAGTTATTAATCTGGATATCAGATCCGCCATTATAACTATAGTAAACTATTCCATTATTTTTCCTTATTACTACACTTTGACCAGTAACATATCCAGTGTTACTATTTTTTACCTTTTTACCAGTAGTATTAATATTCATTGTATAAGTTTGTTTATTATCGGTAAAAAATTGAACACCAGGATAAGGTTCACCAGCTTCACTCATATCAACAAATATACTACCTCTATCACTAGAAGCAGAATATCCATTGTTCTCATCAACTGTAAATCTAACTATAAAATCTTTATCGGCATTTAACTCACTAAACATTTGAATACCAGTATCTAAATAGTTAGTTCCATCACAAGTTAAAGTTTCTTCTTGAGCAAAATATATTTTATTCCATTTAGCATATAAATGAGTATCTTCAGTAGGAATAAAGTCTTCATTTACTTGATTTACAAATGTAGGTTCTTTATACCATCCTTCAAATTTATAGGCATAAGTACAGCCTCTAGTTTGATAATCACCTGTACTACTAGCACAATCATCATAAGTTACAGTTGGTAAAGTACCTAAACTTTGATTTCTAACAACATTATTAATTATTAAATCATCACCATTGTTAGGATGATATGTAACTGTATATGCTTGAGCATATATAGGTTCGATTGTAACATCATCAGTCATCGTAAACGTGTAATCACGATCAGTAACATTATTAGACCACTTAACAAAAGGATTACCATTACCATCTTCTGTAGCTGCTAATAAATGTATTTCTTGACCGTAATAATATGTTCCACTTGGTGTAGCAGTTGTTACATAAGTACTATTATTAATCGTTAAATCATATTGATTTCTAGTATATCTATAAGTAATAACTGTATTATCATAAGTATCAAGTGTAGCCACCTGAACAAGAGGTGAAGTAAAACCTTCTAATTCAAGAACTGGTGGCATAACAATTGTTCCAATTGGTATATTTGTATAGTCAGTTTTCAAATATTCACTATAAGTAGTTCCATTTAAATCCATAGTTTCATGAATTACTGTATAGGTTGTATTATGTAAAATTGTTAATTTATTAACATTAGATTGGGTTATTTTTGTAAAAATACCATAAATTCCAGTAACAAAAAAAAGTGATGAAACAATTATGATCAATAAAACTGATAATGGTTTTATTTTCTTCATATTTCATCACCCTTTCTTACTAATTATTAAGTAGTTTTAATGTTTTTTTCTTTCTTTTTATCATCACCAAAGAGAAATCCAGCTACCAATAATATTACAATAAGAGCAATAGCTATTATTCTTCCCATGGTAGTTTGAAATGCTTTTATAACATAACCTGCCTTAGGAATCCAAAATAAATTTTTTCCAACGAAATTAGCTTTATTTACAATATTACTATCTTCTTCTTTATTATTATCTCCTTTAGTTACAATTCCGGAAGCATCAACCTTAACAGCTCTATGTGTAACTAAAGTTCCATCGTTCATTTTAAAAGCAATAACATCATTCTCTTTAATACTTTCAAATTTTGCATGTTTATTAATAAAACATACACTTCCTGTTTTAATTTCAGGTTCCATAGAACCAGATAATACAACATATGGCACAATTCCAGCTATATATAGTATTAAAAACAAACCTCCAACAGCAATGATTATCGTTGTTAAAATATTAATTATCTTTTTTACTATCTTCATAAACTATATTAATCGAAGTTAGCCCAAACATCAGCAGGAGTAGTACTTGATAAACCTGTAGTTTGGATACCATAACCTGTAATAACTACTTGCTTTTGATCAGTTAAACCTTCGTTTCCTTTTAATGTACTACGTAATGAAATAGTGCTGAATAAAGGATTTGTTGTAGAAGTTGGAGTTGATGAATCAGCAGCCTTATCTAATTGTGTTAGTGCTCCATTTGAACCATAGTAATATACATGAGTAGCATTTCCACCACTAGTACATGCAACTGCAGCTGATGATAATTCAGTCCATCCTGCATTAACTGTGTATGTAAAAATTTCTTCTGAAGTAGTTGCTGGTGCAACTATTGTAGTACAAGGAACTACAACCTTAATAAATACGTAAGCTGGATTCTTTGTAGAAACATTATTAATTAATGGATCTTTTGTAACACTTTCTCCAGGCATCATATCTTCAGCGGCATCAGGAATATCATTATTGTTAGTATCAGCTAATGCATCCCATCCGTCTTCTGTTAATGTAATATCAACACTACCAATTGTAAATGTATTAGTTTTTTGTTCTGAATCAGTGAAGTATGCAACGGCACCTCCAACAACTAAAACCAATAATAATACAACAGCAGCTATTATTGTTCTATTTTTTTTCATAAATTATTCTCCTTTTTTTTGATTTTCTCTTTTCCACAAAAGCATATCAATTATTAATCCAATTGTAGAAAGTATGAATACTATTATATATAAGTTAACATTTATATCTCCTGTTTTAGGATTTATTATGCCACTGTCTGAATCTTCAGACAGATTTTTATATGAAAACTTCCACTTTATTTTAGTATACAATTTGCTTAAATTATTTTCTGTATTTTTTGGTAGAGAAACTTCTATTTTAAAATTTTCTCCATGACCAGAATTGTATTTTCCTAAAACATACTTAGCTTCATTTCCAAGATTACTATTTACTATCACTTCACCATCTTGTTTAGTTACTATCAATTTCAATTTTTTTAGTAGAGCTAAATCTTCATTAGCTAAATGATCATAGTCAATAGTAAAGTAATACTCATTTTCTGATTTACTTTTATTTAAGATTGAAATATTTTCAGTAATTTTATCACCAGGAAGAATATTTCCAAGTTTAGCAAAAAATTTATTATCTAACGTTATATGATTATTAGTAGCATTCTCATAAATTATAGAAGACTCACCATCATAATCTATATCATACGTTCTATTTATGGCTTTATTAATATTTATATCGTCCCAATTACCATCAAAGTTTTTTGCTTGAACAGCTTCAATAACGATATTTAAAACTACTTTTTTATTATTATAATCTGATGATAAATTAGGAATTTTAACTTTGTTAAACAAATCAATACTACCTTTTTTAGAAAAAACAGAATCATAATAATAGTAATTTCCCTTTTTAGTCCACGAAGAATAATTACCATCAATATAATCAATTTCAGGAAAAGATTCTCCATCGATAATATACTCTATTTTTGCTCTTAAATAGCAATCCATACCAAGATTATTTATTTTAGGAATCAACGAGATTTCTTCGCCAGGCATAACACGTGCTCCATCTTTATCAAACGGTTGACTTTCGTCATTATACTCTTTGATTTCAATATCAACAGCACCAGTAGATATACCACTTTCAATGACAATTAATTCATTATTAAGTGCAAATGCACCAGAAATAAGCATTATCAAAGCTAAAAGTATTCCTAGAAGAAATAATCTCTTCTTTCTAACACAATATAATGTCACCTCCACACAATAGTTACATTAATAGTATCCTACTATCAATGTAATTATATCATAATATGTCGAAATTCCATAGTTAAAAATACTTTTTTATCAAAAATATTAAAAATATAAATAATTGTGCCAATAAAAATAAATCTACACAAAAAAAGACTACCCAAAGGGTAGTCATTCAGGGGGTTTTGGTTTGACCTAAATATAAAAATCATATATAGGTCTAGCATGATAGTATCATGCTATATTAAGTGTATAATTTTTTGTCTCTTTTGTCAATTTATTAATAGAATATTTTTAATAATTATTTAGTAAAATATAAATATATATTTCTTGACAAAAAATATAGAGCAAGTATAATATTTACTTACTTAAAAGAGAGGTATTTTTTAATGGATAATGATTATTTTAATTATGATGAATTTTTAAATACTGATGAACTTTTAGTAAAAATAGATAGTGAAATCTATAATCTAGAACATGACTTAAAAAAGAGTAAAGCTAAAAATAAAAAAATAAAATTTTTAAGAAATTTAAAGAAATCTTTTATAGATACAAGATTAATACTTCCATATGTTGTTACAGGAGCATTATCATTTACTGCATTTTCATTTTTTGGACATACTCCATTTTGTTTAGACAATGTTAAAGGAAGTTTATATATAAAAAGAGAAACTGATACACTTGGTAATGTTAGATGTGAAGAACAATATGAAAAGTTTGATAACTCTAAACCTACAATTACATACTTTAGTAGTTGGAATTTAAATAATGAAGGATATTATGAAAGAGTTGTTAGAGTATATAACACGTCAAGTGTTGGTGCTGATACTATTGATAAAATGTTATCAAATGATATTAAAGGTTTAGATGAAGCATTTGGTAAACCTATTTCTACTAAAGTTGAAAAGAAAAATATGTTATCAAAAGAAGAATTTAATTCAAGCCCTTATTTACTTAGTACCATGTTTAGCACAGATGAACAAAGATACATTTTAAAAAAAGAACCTTTTGATAGGAATTTATCTGATACTGTAACATGGGCTGCAGTAACTATTCTTCTTGAAATGATTCCTCTATGGTATAGATATTATTATTCTAGATTTAACTATGATGAATCTATTAGATATACATTAAAACAATATGAATGTATTGATATAGAATCAATGAAGAAAAGACTTGAAGATTTAAAAAAAGAGAAGCAAAGACTTAGAAGTTAATGTATAATAAGGTTAGGTGGTTTATATGGGTATTTATAATAAAAAAGAATATACTTTTGATGAGTTATATACAAAGATATTAAAAGATATGAAAGAATTAATAGATAAACTTACTAATATGGAGAGAACTCCTATGGTAATTAATGATTTAAACAAATTATTAGTTATATCAGCATATTTTACATCTAAGTTTAATGCAAGACCAGATAATGGTGATTCGTTTAATGATTTAGGTTTTGATGATTTAAAACATGTTGCTGCTAGAGTTGAAGGTATATATGATAATTATGGATTTACATTACCAGGTGAAGATCCAGTTAGATAAAAACACATAAAATATTATGTGTTTTTTTAGTGTAAATATGATTTTTATTTAATATTTTATTTGTACATATATGTTATACTTTTTATAGATAATAGAGTTGTAAATTTAAAGGAGTGATATGTTATGGCAAAGTTATATTTTAGATATGGTGCTATGAACTCCGGTAAATCTACAGCGTTAATACAAGTAGCTTTTAATTATGAACAAAGGGGTATGAAAGCAATTTTAATTAAACCTAGTGTTGATACAAAAGGTGGAGATAAAGTTGTTAATAGAACTGGTTATGAAAGAAAAGTTGATTATTTAATCAGTAGAGATGATAATATTTTGGAAGTTCTAGATTTAAATAATTTACCTGATGCTATTTTAATAGATGAAGCTCAGTTCTTAACTCCTAAACAAGTAGATGAACTATATAGAATAACAAAGTTATATGATGTTCCAGTTTTAGCTTATGGTCTTAGAGCTAATTTTCAACAAGAACCTTTTGAAGGGTCGCCTAGACTTCTTTTGATAGCTGATTCAATTGAAGAACTTAAAACTATATGTAGATGTGGTAAGAAAGCAACACAAAATATGAGACTTTTAAATGGTAAACCTGTATTTGAAGGTGATGCTATATATATAGATGGATCTGGAGAGTTTACTTATGAATCTGTTTGTGGTGAATGCTATTTAAAGTTTAAAGATGAAGCTTTAAAAAATAATAAATAAACTTGGAATAATTTTTGTATGAAAAAAGTATTATCTGCAGTATTTTTAATTATAATTTTTTTATCAATTGTTGGATGTGAGAAAAATAGTAATAATAAAACAGAAAAGGTAAGTGATTCTGTGAAAGTATTTATTAATGATAAAGAATATAAACTTAATTTATATGATAATGAAACAGTTAATAGTTTAGTTAAGTTATTTCCACTTGATGTAACAATGAAAACATTAAATGAAAATGAAGTATATGTTTATTTAGATGAAACGTTACCAACTAATTCATCTAATCCTAAAAAAATCAATACAGGTGACGTAATGCTTTATGGAGATAATTGTTTAGTTATTTTTTATAAAACATTTAATACATCTTATAGCTATACTAAAATAGGTCATATAGATGATTTACCTATAATTAATGAAGATACAGTAAGTGTAAGAATAGAAAAAGAGTAGATAAGAATAATTCTTCTTAACACAATCCTAATTTATCACTTTTAATTGGTAAATTAGAAGAAGATGACATTATTAATATAAGAAAATACTATGCTATAATGTGTATAGTAGAAAAATGTTAAAACTCTTTGACAAATTTCCAAAGAACTTCGGTAGATTTGTTAAACACTAATTTAATATAATTTTCCCAGAAAGAAGGAAAGATTATGACATTAGGTCAAAATATTTTAGACTACAGAAAAAAATGTGGTCTATCTCAAGAAGAATTAGGAGAGAAAGTAAATGTTACAAGACAAACAATTTCTAACTGGGAGCTTGGTGAAACGTCACCAAATCCTGAACAATTAAAATTACTTTCAAAGGCATTAAATGTAAGTGTTGATGAACTTATAGATAATGATATAGAAAATGTAATTTTAAAGAAAGTTAAGTTAACTGAAAAACAAACTAAATCAATTAAAAAAATACTAAAAGGATTATTAATTGGTTTTATAACATTACTTGTTATTGATATTATTGCATTTGCAATATGTTTCTTTGGAAAGTTTGGACCATTTAAAGAGTCTAAAACTAATTCTTATGAAATAAGAGAAGTAATATAAATAAATCAGACGAAAGTCTGATTTTTATATGTTATAATTTGTGCAGGTGATTCTTTATGAATATCGAATATGACATCTTTAAAAGAAGTAAAGTTAATTTTAATAAATTAACTATATATGGTTTTATTAAAAATAATAATAACTATATATTAGAGAAAATATTTTTTAATGATAAGTTTAAAGCTATTATTACTATAGATGATAAAGACAGTGTAAGTGGTAAAGTAATAGATATAGATATTAATGAAGAATATACACCTCTTAGAACTAATATGACTGGTGAATATGTATCTAAGGTAAGAGAAGCTTATAAAGACATATTAATAGATATAAAAAATAATATATGTGATACTAACTATTTTATTTTTGATCAAACTAATAAAGTTAATAAATATATTAAAGATAAATATAATATAGATCCAGAATTTTTATGGGATAGACTTCCTGGGTGTGGAGTATATAGAAATAAAGATACTAGAAAATGGTTTGGTATTATTATGAATATTGATTATTCTAAACTTGATAAAAATAAACATGGTGAAGTAGAAGTTTTAAATGTAAAACTTGATAGAGATGAAATAATAGAGTTACTTAACAAAAATGGTTATTATAAAGCTTATCACATGAGTAAAGTTGATTGGATATCTATTATTTTAAATGATACACTTAGCTTGGATGAAATAACTTCTTTAATAGATAAATCATATAATTTAGTTAAATAAATAAGAAGGATAGTTTATCTATCCTTCTTTTAATTATTTTCTTTATGTTATAATTTATATAGGTGATATATATGTCAGATAAAATAAAACTGTATAGATATATAAGTGTACTATATATGGATGAACCTATGGATGGTAAAACATATTACTATAAAACTAATAAATATGATTTAGATGAAGGGGATATAGTTATAGTAGATAGAAATGGTGAATTAGTTAAAGCTGAAGTTATAAGTGTAGAAGTATATAAAGAAAATGAAGTACCATTTCCTTTAAATAATACAAAAGATATTATAAGTAAAGATAATAATTATATAAATATAGAATATTAAAATAAAAAGGATAGTTAAACTATCCTTTTTTGTTTACCAAATCTAAACTTTAGGTTAGATTTGAGAGGCTTTAGTATGTTTTTTTTATATTTTGTTGTATTTTGTCGATATATGTCGAAATATGTACTTTGTTGTTGGATTATGTCAAAATAAATCGTATTTAGTTTGTTGTAAATTGATCAATTGTTAATTCTATGTCATCTAGCTTTTTAATATCACTTGTTTTAGTTTTGATGTTATAGAATGTATTATCCTTACAAAAAAACATTTTAATTTCTGTTATTTGTCTATCTTTGTTATATTTAATAACTCCGCCTAATCCCTTATGTTTTTCACCATCCATAATGTTATTAATTGTATATAAGCCCTCATTTAAGTATTCACATGATTCTTCATTTATATCAAAATTTAGAACACACATATTTTTTGCAATTTTACCTGTGCTAGTTAATGGTGTATACCTTAGAAACGTATGTAATTGTATTTCTTTTTTATATTGTACTGCGTATACAATATTTTTTATATTGTAGTTGACTGATTCTGGGATTTTCTTATAATTTTTTAGAAAATCTAGTATTTTTAAAGCTTTTTCTATTTCTTTTTCAGCAATTTTTATATTGTCATCTTGAATAATGAATTGTTTCTGTATGCCTTCATATATGGATCTCATATTTGTAAAGTCAAAGAAGTTATTGATTTCTTCATTTTTATTTATTTTCTCAATTTTTTCTACTGTTACAACTGAATTGAGTGTATATCGCATATTAACGAATGAAAGCTCTAATAGTTTTGATATTATGTTAATAAACAATTCTGTACCGCCAATACAATCGTATAGATAATCAGCAAAAGGGGGATTATGTGATATTTGTTCTTCAATTTCTAATAAAAAATCCTTGAATGTAATATTAAATTTTTGACTGTAAAAAGCTATACAATTAAATACGTCTTTGTCTAGTTCTTTTTTTATCCATTCAAAATCGTTACTATTTAGTTTTTTGATAAACCCTTCTAAATCATAGTAATCTTCTTTTTCACACTTTGGATATGAAATTCCAATTGATTTTGCCGCAAATAATCTAAAATATTCAATACACGAAACAATGAATGCTCCTCTTTGCTCATTGTTTTTAAGCCTTTCAATAACTAATAATTTCAGATGATTTAGTTGCCTTAACATTTCATCGTAATAGTGTTTTCTGGGCATATAATATATTTTCCATGCTTTATCAAAAGGAAATTTTGAATCTAAAATTTCTTTAATATCTGAAGGACTAATTCCGTTTAATTTTAAAAAAGTCGCGAGTGCTTCTTTTTCGTCGTAGTTATGAACCGTTACTTTAGGAATTTTATCAGGAACTACTGTTGTTATTTTCGCTTCTTTTTTCTTTCTAAAAATATTGAACATTATTATCACCTTATTCACATGTTTATTATAACATCTAACAATGTATATATAAATCATTATAATTTTGATACAATTATTTTAGGTGATAATTATGGAATATAAAACAATAAAAGATATTAATGTTTATTCAACGTTCTTAGATGATACACCTAGTGGTAAAGATCCCGATAAAGAAAGTAGATTGTGCCAAACTTATCATAAGTTATTGTGGAGTAGAGTTCTTCCAAATGGTGAATATATGGATCTTCAATTTGGTAAAAATGGTTCTTATCTTACTTGGAAAAATTTCGATTTTGGAAGTGATTCAATTATTGCTTCCTTCAGGTATAAAAATAATCAAGAACTAATAAATGATGTCAAATCTAAGATTTTTAATTATGACCAATATATGAATGAATATTCTAGAAAAGATTATACAATTGGTGGAGTAATGATATTTCCTAAAAGACCTATGGGTATTAATCCAGCTAGAGGTATGAATCAATATATAAAAGATAGATTTGATTTAATATTAGAGTGTATTAGAAGATATTATAATAATGAAGATAGTCCTTTATATAATGTTTTGATAAAAGATAAAGAATTCTTTGATTTATTTGTTGATTTTAAAGGCTTTGTTGATTATTTCTTTTTAAAAGATTTAGTTACTGATGATTATAAACATATTAAATTCTTAATAGGTAATGGAGAATTTGTTAAGAATCCTATACCTAAAACATTTGATGAATATATGACTTGGATGAATAAACAACAGGAATTTTTAGAAGCTAGAAATAATAGAATTAAAGAATATATTGAAAGTGTATAGTTAATATACTCTTTTTATTTGCAAATTCATATTATCAATATAATATTTGTTCTCTTCCCCCCCTGAAGAGGAGTCGAAAGACGTATCATTTTTTGTTAAACCCAGTATTTATAATGGCTTGCGGGTGCTTGCTACTCTTTAAAAATTACAATTCTATTGGATTAGATACGAATTAGATACGAATTTCAGGGTTTTAGATACGAATGAATACCGATTATTTCGTATTAAAATCACGAATTAAAAATTGTTAGAATTGTGCAAGCAATTTATTTATCTTGGATTTGAAAGAATGGTTTTAACAAATACCGAATTATTCGTAAAAAAATGAGTTTAAAATTAAAAGTTGCTCTCTTCTAATGGGGTTGCAATACTTTTTTAACATTTTATTAAAAATTAATATTAATTAAATAAACTATTATTTAAAATTGTGATATAATGACAATAGGAATATGGTGGTGATAATATGAATGATAGTAAAAAAAAATTAGGACAATATTTTACAAAGAGTTCAATTTGGTTAAAACCACATATTATAGACTTTATAAAAAAATCAAAATGCACAATTGCTTATGACCCATATGCAGGAAATGGTGATTTATTAAAAGTGTCATCATTATATGGTATTAAAAAAACTAAAGGATTAGATATTGACCCTGGATTAAAATGGGAAATAAATGATAGCTTAATGAACATACCACATTTAGATAATGCAATTATTATAACTAATCCACCTTATTTAACAAAATACAGTGCTAGCAGAAAACATTTGAATAATAAATTAATGAATAAATATTTTGCAAATCATACAGATTTATATCAATTAGCAATTGATAAAATGTTGGATGCTCAAGAATTTGCAGTAGCAATTGTTCCAGAAACTTATATTAATAGTAGTTTCTTTAAAAAACATTTAAGTAGAGTATATTCTGTGACAATTTTAACAGAAAACCCATTTGATGATACAGAAAATCCAGTTTGTGTAGTTTGCTTTGATAATATTGAAAAAATACCACCTGAAATAAAGGTATATGTTGACGATGAGTATTTAAATGATTATTCATATTTTAATAATTTAAAGTTAACACCTAAGAATAAATATGGAATAAAGTTTAATGAAAAAGATGGCAAACTTGCTTTGAGAGCTGTTGATTTAACTACTGAAAATAAACGAATAAAGTTTTATGAGAGAAAAGACCTAGATTATGATTTAAATAAAATAGGTAATAGTTCTAGATTGGTTACTTTGATTGATATTGATTGCAGTGATTTAGAATTAAAAGACTTAGTTAAAGAATGTAATAAAATTTTGGAGGATTATAGAAATAGAACTCAGGATGTTACATTATCTCCATTTAAAGGGAATACAAAAGAGGGAAAAAGAAGAAGACGTTTAGATTATAAAACAGCCAGATGCATAATAGAAATGGCTATTACTAATTTAAGAGGTGAGGTATATGCTTAACAATAAAGAATTATTTCTTGAATGTTTGAACCATCCTGCTAAAAATGTTGATGAAGTTGCACGAGAAACACTTAATAAAGTCATTTTGCCGATTGATGATTCAATACCAAATGAGTTATTATCAAGAAATACGAATTTAGTGGAATTAATTACTAAATATAATAATTATAATGTTAGAGGTGATAAATCACATAACGCCGAGATATTAGCTGAAATGGATTCTTGCTTAAGATATGATGGTATGAATTTTTGCCCTTTTTCTCAATACTTAATGGTTCATGATGTTACATATGATATGTATTTAAATAAATTAACTAACGAAGAAAAAGAATTTATAATTAATTGTTATTTGGAAGATCGACATGAGTTATATTTAAACAGGGATTATTCTGATATAATATTTCAAGTTCTAACTGATAATTATAGTCATAAAAGAAAAGGGTCACTTGGTGTTGAAAAACTAAAAAAAATATGTAAAAAATTGAATATTCCAAAACTTAATGATATTAGTCTTATCGATAATGATATGTATTATATATTGCCAGATGCTGGAGATAATCATATTTTTGATAAAATAATTGAAAGAAATCATATTAATTTTGATTTTAGAGTTAATCATCAAGGCAAGATGCCAGATGCATTAATAAAATATAAAAATACTTTTTTAATTGTTGAACATAAAATTTTAAAGGAATCAGGCGGAGGTCAAGATAAGCAAATGACTGAAATTATTGATTTTGTAGGTTATGGTGAAAGAGGTATATATTATATTTCATATATGGATGGAATATTATTTAATGAGTTATTAAACCCAAGCCCAAGAAATAAACTATATAGAGATAAACAGAATATTATTTCTAATCTTGAAAGAAACCCATATAACTATTTTGTTAATGAATATGGTTTTATGAAAATAATGAGTAATATTTTAAATGATTAAAATTTAGAGCAGAAATGCTCTTTTTTTATTGTAATAAAAAAGCACTGAATATTGGTGCTTTAAAATAGTTTTTGATATAATCCTTTATATCCTTCTTTATCTAAAAATTTAATATATCCTTCATCTCTAAGTTGTTGGAGAGTTTCTCTGATTTTTGCATCAATGTTGTGATTTTCAGGATGCTTTTCTTCAAGTGTAGGTATTAATTCATATAAATCATGCACAGAAAATATTGTTTCTTTTATATTTACATCTATTAGAGATAAAATTTCAAGCTTCCAATTTTTATTTTTCAAATTTGATTCTTTAAAAGCAGATGATTTTTTAAGTTTATAAGCAATAATTTTTTTATCAACTTCCTTATTATTTTTAATGTATGATATTTTACCAAAAGATGGAATCATATTTAATGCTATTCTGCATCCTTGCCATCCGTGACGTTTTGCAGTTTCACTTAATTCTTTTCTTGGCTCTATCATTTCATCATAAAAGAAATATTTAGGAATAAAAGTTAATCTGTTAACCGTAAAATTATTATGTTCCAATAAAATCCAATGTGAAGATTTATCGCTATTGATTTTGTCTAAGGTAGCTTGATAACCAGCACCATTCATTTTGTTTTTAGGGAACTTACCATTAATAGTTTTTAACTCAAAATCTTCATGACATTTTTTACAATAATAATCAGCGCATTTGTTGTTTGCAGTATATTGAGTTAATTTAGAGTGACAAAAAGGGCAGTTAAAATTATCTAATACCCATGTTTCTGTTATAACTCTTGCTTTTTGAGAATTGTTTTTATAATTACCTGAAATATTGGTATTCATTGCAAAATTCATATAACCACTTCCATTATCATTATATCACGAAATATTGTTCTCTTCACATTCAAGACTACAAATAGTTTCAACAAACCCCGTGAAGAGAGCAAGTCTTTTTAAAAAAATAGAAGTATAAATAAATTTGATGAAAATTCTAATTATAAAGTATTAGATACCTTATATAATATATCTCTTTTGTTATATGAAGATCCTATATTTAGTGAAGAAGGATCTAAACATGTTATAATAATTGAAGATTTATTAAAAATAGAGCAATAAAATAAGTACATACATTTACATGTATGTACTTTTTATTTATATGTTTATGTAGTTTACTTATAGTATAATGTATAGTAGGAGTAGTATATGAAAGAAGAGTTTTTAAGTAAGTATAAAAATAATGAATATATATCTAATTATCTATATCAATATATAAAAGAGAATGAAAGTAGTATTATACCTTCAGGTTTTAATATTGATGAATATAATGAAAAGATATTGGATAAATTATATATAGATAATAAACAGTATTTTGATGATATGTATAAAGGTATAGATGATAATATTCATTTAGATGAAGAGCAATGTAAAGCTATACTTGCCGACGAAAAATACTCTTTGATAATTGCTGGTGCAGGTACTGGTAAAACTACTACTATGGTTTCTAAAGTAAAATACCTAGTTGATAAAAAGAATGCTGATCCTAATAGAATTCTTGTTATGAGTTATACAAGAAAAGCCACTGAAGAAATAGCTAAGAGAATAGGAGATAATTTTAATCTTCCAGTTCATGTAACAACATTCCATTCTTTAGGCTATGAATATATTAGAGAACTATTTAGTGATCATACATGTGTTGTTATGGATAAAAATAAGCGTAATGAAATATATTTAGAATATTTTAGAAATGTTTATAAAGATAAGAAAAATATTGAAGAGATTATAAATAATTTTGAATTTTTAAAAATTCAAAGAAGATTTATTTTTAGCCAGTACTTTATGAATAATTATAAGAATTATGAAACTTATGATGAATTTGTCGATGCTTACGTAGCTCATAAACTAGATGAAGCAAAAACAATTGGAGTTCAATCTTTAATAGATGAATGGGTAGAAAGACAAATACTTAAAGATTCTGCAATTACTTCTATTAAAGGTGAATATGTTAAATCTGCTGGAGAGATGGTAATTGCAAATTTCTTATATACTAACGGTATAGATTATTCATATGAGGATGTATATGATGAAATTATGGAAAATGGATCAATATATAAACCTGATTTTACTATTGATTATGCTGGTGAAAAAATATATATTGAATATTTCGGATTAGATGATCCTGAATATAATAAAATTAAAAAGATTAAAGAGGAATTTCATACTAGTATGGGTAATAAGTTTATTGAAATTAATAGATTACCTTTAGATAAAATTGTTGAGGAATTGGATTTTAAACTAAAAGAATTTAGAGTTAAATACAAGCCTTTAAAAGAAGAAGAAATATATGAACATATCTTAAGATTAAATCCATTATCTCAAGTATTCCCATTTGTATATTTCTTAAGAGATTGCTTAATTGCTCGTAAGGAGTCACGTTACCGTGAACAAATCGATTTAGAAACAAATTATGTAAACAATTATAGTGAAGGTAATAAAAGTGAATTGCTTGTTCAATATAAATATATTACTGAATTTTCAAAATTCTATAATAATAAATCATTTGGTGGAGATGTATATTATTTTGATTTTGCTGATTTATTATATTATTCAAATAAATATATTGAAAAACTTACAAAAGATACTAAATTAAGATTTGATTATATAATTATTGATGAGTATCAAGACATTTCTCAAATAAAATATGAACTGACATATAAAACAGCAAAAAGAAATGATTCAAAGGTATATGCCGTAGGTGATGACTGGCAAAGTATTTATGCTTTTAGTGGCTCAAGAATCGAATATATATATGATTTTGAAAAATATTTTGAGGGATCTAAGAATTTCAAAATAACAAGAACATATCGAAACAGTCAGGAATTAATTGATTATTCAGGTAAATTTATTATGGAAAATGAAGATCAAATTAAAAAACAATTAATTTCTAATAAAC
>JAEEGL015414983.1_pt1 | contig 32567 bp, 22 predicted proteins | sample 9134231 | NCBI WGS metagenome assembly JAEEGL01 (sample SAMN16246548, study PRJNA631951) | gut metagenome | biome: gut microbiome; feature: rumen; material: fiber-attached | host: Bos | place: Iran: Karaj | collected 2018-10
ATGATTCAATCCCGGACCACTTTCCACCAACTTGCAATTTGCATAGCAAACAAGACGTTTATTATTCATAAAACGCTTTTCGTTTTTGCTATTAAACTGCTTGTTGATAGATACGTAGTACATTGATCTAATAATTCCTCTTAACTTTCTGCTGACATTTATCAGCGCTGTTTTCTGTTCTGATCATATTATCGAACAAAGAACTCATAAAGTAAAGTGTCATCGTATGACACATATAAAAAAGGCCGGAGCTCCGATTCTCCGGCCTTATATGTAATGCGCATCATCAAACGGGATCATGCGCTTATCGAGGTTAGGCACCTGGTAGGTGCAATTGAGGTATTCTTCATAGTTTGTACCTCCTTTCCTCAAAAAATATTATATCACATTACCTTCGGACCAACGGTCCAAAAGTCAGTCCCACTTCTTCCATACTTCCGGCTGATATCCGAGGGTGGACTGTTTCCCATTTCTTACAACAGGAGTCTTGATCACATGCTGATTCTCCAGGATCTTTTCAAGTTTATCTTCATCTACTATATGTTTTATAAGAGCCAGAGTATCCTTATCCTTGGCATCAGGATCATTCCTTCTATGCCACCATTAACCTGAGCAACAGAAGTGAATTCGCCCTTGCTCATACCCTTTTCCTTCATATCAATGAACTGATACTTAATGCCGCGTTCCTTGAAGAAACGTTCAGCTTTCCTGGTATCACTGCATTTCTTTGTACCAAATATCTGGATATTCATATAAACGACACCACATCATTTAGACCAACGGTCCAAAAGTCTTTTCATATCTTTTATCAATTTATAAACATTGATGTAATTACACATTTTTTACGTATCTACATTTAGGAAATGCACTGCATCCATAGAATTGATTACCCACGTTATCACCTTTTTTTGCAGTTCTAATAACAAGTTTGCTGCCACATTTCGGACATATCAACTCTTCAGAAGAATCCACAGATGCAGGGGGTTCAACTTGTTGTCCGGAATTCAACTCATTAATAAGTTCCTCATATCTCTCATAATAATCAGGTCTTTCCTCCTGATTCATATTTAGATACTTCTCACCTATTTCTCTCATCGTTTTTACCGATGAAGACATTTCTTTGCTTTGTTTTTCTGTTTCCTTTATGAAGTTTATAAGCTGATCAGCCCTTATAACCTTTTCCTTTATTTCCTTCTTGGCATATCTATCATTTATTACAGTTTTTGGGTTGGCCAGAACAACTATTCCTTTAAAGAAATCGCTGAAAGTTGCATTTTTGAAAGCACGCATAAGGAAATTATCATTTTCAGTTCTGCATTCATTAAGAACTTTCAGATGTCTTTCATTCTGGGTAATAGGCGAATAGATTCCTTCCTTGTATGTTCTCTTGCCATACTGAATAGTCCGGATAAAATCACCCGTATTCTTGATTTCAATATTCCCAAACAGGTTCTTGCACTCGATTACATACACATATTTAGGGGCAATAACCAGGTAATCAATCTGCGCAGTCAGTCCAGAAGCAGCCTTCAAATACAGATCATGTAAAACAACAAGATCCATCCCACTGTTCTTCAGCTCAAACATGATATTGTCTTCGCCAAAAATACCAGCATTGACAATAGCTATCTCCTTCTCAATCTTCTCCTTTACATCGCCACTCGCCTTGGGAAGAAGATCCTGAAGTTTCTGTAAATATTCATTAGCATCATTCGATTCTTTAAGAATTACCACTTCTGGTTTAGAAAAAATACCCACTTATCTTCTCCTTAATAATCATAGATTCTCGGTATATTTGCAGTCGGGTTAACTCATACATCCCAGGAATTCGCCAATCATATCCTTTTTTCTCGGGACATTTCTTTACAGCTTTTGCAGCCTCTGAAGAATTCTCTATTTCCTATTTAAGGCTTTCAAAGATCCTCTGATTCATCTTGCAATTAGCAAGTGCTCGATATTTAATTTGTTACACGAAATGTCTTAAGTTTCATTGTCTCCTAATAGTTTGATATTTACATGCTTCAAGTATTCAATATCATTTTTATCATCCAAAGCATGCATCTTTTTATGGCAATTGGGGCATAATGCAACCGTATTATCCACAGAATCCTCTCCACCTCTCGAAATCCATACTATATGATGGGATTCAAGATAAGGATTGCCTTTTCGATCTATAAATGGTGCATCATATCCACACAATTGACATTTTCCTTTTGCTCGTACTTTTGTGTATTTTTTTATATACTCATCTCTATTAGTCTGAATAGCATTTGTAATTCGAGTTTTGGAAAATTTTTTTGACTGTTCAACGGCGATTTTTTTCAATTGATCGAATGTAAGTTTAGATGCATGTTCCTCTTTTTCTTCTGAAGTATGTGTATCATCAAGTGCAGCAATGGGTATATTCTGGTTTAAAAGGTTTTTCATATCCCTATACCAATCGACCCTTCTCCTCAATTCCTGTTCATCTATATCAATTTCATAAGAAAGGGAGATTCCGATTAGAATTTTCAGTGCTTTTTCAAAAGAATCCAGATTGTAAATGAAACAACTATATTTGCGTTTATTATCTAATTCTTTCCTAGTTTTATTCTTATAATTGGGCTGAAATGTATATTCGGAATAATGAGCTAATTTATCTCTATCTACATCGCATAAATTCAAGCGAAAATATCTATTTTTCACAAATACAGAGCTGCCATCTACCAGAATACGATATCTTTCATCGATATAATTCTTTTCAAGATCTTCAAACTGATATCCCATCAATTCCATAAAGGACATTGTAACAAAATATTTCTCTTCTAATGAATCTACTTTAGCTAATGCATCTTTTATATCCATATTCAATCCTTTTGAAAAGTCAATTTTATCTAAAACTAGTTATTCACAATCTTGTAGCAATACCAAAGAAGGTGATCAAATCCATTTCTGCTTATTCCTGACTTAGACTTTTTAATTATCTCATCAATTGTCCTCTGATATTCAATATAATCATTCAAATTCCGATCAGCTACCTTATAGTATTCCATATATTGAGGTAATGCTTTTCTTATAACACTATCATATATCGAGTAATTATCCTGCTCCTTCTTTCCATCAAACAAGAAAAAGCATGCGTAATGGCAAAACTTACTTGCAAATGAAGGGTTGCGTCTGCCAACAAGTTTAGCATTGTTTTTGCTCTTTTTAGCTGGAGTCGTCTTTTCAGCAAGTGTATGCAATAGCTTATAATTTGTTTCCACAGGATTCTTCAGATAGCGAACTAAATCTGCCTTTTTAATTCTGCATATCCTATCCGTCATCGTATCAATGCCTGTACGATCAGAATTCAAATGAGTAGAATTTTCTCTATCCAAAGCCTTAACTACATTCTTAATAAGCACTCTATAATCATCATTAGATATTTTCTTCTTGTTTATAAGCACATCATTCAATTCCATGAAATAATGTGCTGAAGAATCTACTGCATTTTTGTCAAAAGTTTTGGTATAACTGGAATTAAAGTGAATCATCGCTTCAACGCGTGCAACATTGCCTTTTGACAATTTAATAAGGCTACTATCATCAGATTTGTTAACTCGAGATAAATAATATCTTTTTGACAGTTCTTTTTCCTCGGATATAGTATTCATATCATAATCTCTCTAATAATTCTCTAATACTATCAATAGTTTTATCCTCGCCCATATTCACAAAGAAAAGGTGAATTGTAGTGTTTTCTCCTTCGGGTGTTTTACTCGAAAATGTATATTCCTTTTCATTATTCATCTCCGGTGTTTCAGGGTACAAAACCCATATATCGGAAGCTTGATACTTTTTGGAATACGCATACATCTGGTACATGTCCGCCTGTGAGATGCCATAATTCTTTCTCTCATTTGGGATCAGTTTCTTCCATTTTGTATCCATGACAACTATTTTGTTATCATCTCTTGAAAGCACCAAATCCGGTCTTAATTTAAAAATTCCCGGATCATCAAACAAATAGAAACGTTGATCCTGAGTACTCAGTTTCCATTCAGATTCAATTGCTCTTGAAAGTTCATGTGCCACAAAGGATTCGAATAGCTTTTCCATAGGAAACAGCAAAGCCCTTGCCTCATTTTCCCCGGAAAAAGAGATAAAACTCTTATCAAATAGAAACACTTTCGACCAACGAATCAGCTCTTTATACCCGTACATATTTCGATCAAGAACAACCTGTGAAAAATCCTTCTCGTAATTGTAAGACACTTCAACTTCATCGAATGAGGGCAACAATTGTTGGATGGAAGTCTTGGTTTTCTCTGAGGATGTTATGGATAACAGTTTTAAAAGTGTCGTCTTAATGATACGGTTTTCAGGACGATTAATCTGATACTCATCATATTTAACGTAAAAGCGCTCTTTATGAGCAATATTAGCCTTAATATGCTCATTAATCAGAATCTTGCCCTTAACTTTATTATGGTTTTCTTCAAGTGATGCATAGTTCGATTTCAATCCCCTTTTTAAAAGTTTTTGCACATTGGAAACATACATTCTGATGAAAACTTCGTAGAGACTCATATCTTCATCTTTAAGTGCAGCAGATTCAGATATCTTAGCTGGGAAATCCTTCATGGAAGAGAGCATATTGCGAAATACATGTTTAGTCTCTGTCACTGATTCACCCAACTCCAATTTAGGAAGTATCTGTATCTGGCATGAACTCTTCAACTCAATCAAACCGACATAATTCTTTGAAGAAACATAATCGCCCAAATGATGATTATGACCCAATGAGAAGAAATCCAAAGAATCATAATCATTGTTATTCTCATAATCCTTAACAAAAGCCACAAGCTCTGAAAACGCCTTTGAAGGAATTACAACGTATCCATCTCCCGATTCCGAGACATGTTCATCTGAGACTATCTTCTGATATTCAGTTACTATATATATTTGGGGCTTTTTCATCTATTACAGTTTATCACTTATTCCCTTATAACTTCTTATATCAGAGAATGCTTTTTCATTTACTAGAAAAACATAATCTTTGTAGTCTTCATCAGTTACATTTCCTCTAAAAAGGTCCTTTTCCGGTGATTCTGCAACAATAAACTCAATATTCTTATCTTTCTTAGCATTATCACCCAAAACCAATCTTATCTTGTCATAATCTTCATAAAAGTACTCTTGCAATAATGGAATGATCGATTTCTTAAAAATCATAGCTAAATCAGATACAGTGGGCATTTCCACATCCAACAAAGATGCAAAAAATGCGTGCCCAATAGTATGCTCTCGATCATAGAGAAATTCGATTCTTTTGTTAATAATTCCGAGCATTTCAGCAACATCGAGAGAAACATCACCCTCTGTAATGGTCAATCCATCAATAACATCCAAATCAGGCATCATTTCAACGAACTGAAATCTTCTCCTTAATGCCGTATCCATTAACGCAATGGATCTATCTGCAGTATTCATCGTTCCCAGAATATAGACATTATCAGGAACACCAAACATCTGCCCTGAATAAGGCAATTTAACTCTGGTCTCTTCCTTAGCCCCCTCTCTTTTAGTTGTTTCTATCAATGTAATTAATTCGCCAAAAACTTTAGATATATTTCCTCGATTGATCTCATCAATAATAAAAACATAGTTTTTCTTATCCGCAAACTTTTTCGGACTATCAAGATATTTCTTCACTATCTCCAATGCATCTTCGGATGATACATCCAATTTGTATACTGATGCCAAAACCATGGGTTTATTATCATTTAGTTTTATGATATTTTCGCGAATGTCCTTAACCAACCACTTTACGGTTCGTACACGCTTATAGACAGGATAAGAGTCATCCCACTCAGGATCCCCGGTAATCACACCAATTGCATCAGTTATTTCTGAAGAATAGCAAGATATTACAATATCTCCCTTTTTCATCTTATTATAAAACGCATTAAGGACTACTCTTCCGCCATGTTCATAGGATGATTCGCGTGTAATATCAGGACCATACTCAGACCATCCAATACGAATACAACCATTTTCCATACAATCAGTTCTGGTCTTATTGTCGCCTGTACCCTCTAATGAGACCTTCCATACCGTGGGATTATCATTCAATCCCCAATCAGAATTTGTCTCACTTACATAACTGTTTCTGGCCTTATCGCAAAATCTTTTGAATACTCCGGATTCAATCTTGTATGTTAATTCCTTAGTAACCGCTTCGGGATCCACAGTTGAATCACTCTCCATAACCGGCCTGATACCTTCAATAAACTCCTCATATCCGTATGACTGATGAAAGGTGGTAAAAGAAATTCTACCCTGATCTTTAAGCACTTCATATCTTGCCCTTACATCATCCACATTCCAGGTAAGGACCTCTTCTATAGGTATATTGTCGCATATTGCAACAGCATAATATGCCACATGATAAGTTTTTCCGGTTCCGGGAGGGCCGTAAAGTATGGTATTAAGTCCTATTCCTGAAGAATTCATTGATTTTTCATCTTTCTTGTATTCAAGCTCAATATCATCCAAGTTTAATTCCTTAATTGCCTCTGATAATTCATCTCTCATTCGATAAATTATCTTTCCAGGATCGTTATCACTTCCATATTTCCACTGAAATGCAATTGCAAACAGACATTCGCCATCTTCGTCACTCCATGGTTCCTTGCCGAAGTAATCAAGAGCTCTACGGCTTGTATTTGTAACACTATCTGTATATATAGAAGGATTGCCTTTATAAGCTTCAGATAGTTTCTCGGAAGATGCTTCGCCGCCGATATCGACAAAACATTTCAAGACTCTCATACATCCCTTATGAATAGGATTTTCTATTTCAGAAATAAATCTTTTCCAATCGTCCTTGGTAATGCCAAGCGAATATTCATCAATCGACGGCAAATATACGCTCTTCGTTTCAGATGTACTTACGGAAGTCTCACCATATTTTTGATTCCATACATATATAATCGTTTGGGCCAACAGATGAAGATTTCCATCTTTATAGAAGTCAACTGATGCATTTTCACGGTCTTTTTGCATTGATACTAGTTCTGAATCCTTAGAAGCCTCATCAATAATCAGCTGGCACAAACTAGAAAAGTTCTCATATTTTCTAACATCCGGATCATCATGAGTACTGTTTTCTTCATATCCAATAGATTTGGCATATTCCTTATACATCCTTGATTTATACAAATAATACTTATCCGGATACATAAAAGATAAGTAAACACATAGTGCCCTTAAGTCCTGATAATGGCTCTTTGCTTTAGGTCTGTTTACAGAGAACTCCTTCAGCATTTCATCACAGCCATCGTGAAAGGTTTTAATACGCTCAGAAAGAGGGATGTTCTCATCATAAAGTGTGCTGAACAATCCCTTGACCTTATCAGGATGTAATTTGGCAAATTTGCACATCATTTTATAGGGATAATACATAGCTCCATTAAGCAAATTGCCTGCTTTGCTATAGGATTCCTCCCACATTTCAGGAAAGTTATCAGCATTCAAATCCCAATTATCCTGAAAATGCTGTAATGCAATCCACTTGTATTTCTCACCTTCCCAATACTTATCAATGTTATTCTTGTAGTATTCAATAGTTTCATGAATCGTTGCCATTTTCGCTCCTTTTGATTCATAATCACTTAGCCGATAATAGATTTAATAGTTTTTTCAATTTTCCTTGCGTAATACTTTCTGAATAATGTAACCCCTCATATGTCGAATGAAGAACCGGATACTTCCCCTTGGTCTGTAGGATATAATGCTCAGTTATCATCCATTCAATTACTGTCTTGATCTCCTCAAATGAAAAATCCTTATATAATCCGTATGATTGAAGCATATCAAGGTTATTATCGCTTATCCTCTTATGTTCAATTCCTCTCAACACATCGCAGAATACTGTAATGCCGTAGAATCTAACTCGGCTTATATCCTGCAATGCCTTTACAACATTACAAATAACATCGTTAAGATCCCACTCTTTATACATCACAGGAGAGATATCTGCTCGAATCACTTCCACATAATCATCGTCCGATTTCCATTTGTGATTGGAAGAGGCCTTTTCCTTTACAGAATCGTTGTATTGCGAATGCCTTTTGAAATCATCACTTGCCTTAGATTCTTTCTGAATGGATAGATTCTTCCCGTCCTTGCTTTCGACTTGAAAGCCACCTAAGTTCGTATCATATACAGATGTGTTACTTGATTCCGGAGAATATCCCATCTGAGCATAATACTGGGCTTTGCTCAGCATCCTGCTACATCCGGTTCCATTGGGTTTATAATTTGTACATCCAAGGAAGAATTCATTATTCTTGCCCTTAACAATCAAGTATCCATCACGGCAGCTATCACATCTTTGTATTGCGAGTTTTCCGGCCCTATAGTCATTAGTCATAAATCCACACACTTCAGGTTCATTTGTGCAGATATAAAGTCGAAGACCATAGGATCTCTTATACTTAAGCTGCATCGGATAACCGCATAAAGGGCAGGATTTCTTGGCATAGCTTACAGGCTCTTCCTCATTCCACTCACCGATAAGCTTTACATTTTTATATGATTGTTTTAGTTCAAGCAAAAATTCTGAAGGATTTGCTTCGGGAGCAACGAAAAACACTCGATTCTTAGTTCGGGTCATTGCGACATAGAAAAGGCGTCTTTCTTCGGCGTAATCTATAGACCTGTCACCTTTTATAACAAAAGAAAGAACAGGATCATCCTCAACTTTAGAAGGGAAGCCATATGTCTCATTCTTTCCATTTATTACAATCACATCGTCATAACCAAGTCCCTTAGATGAATGTGCTGTCATAAATGTAATATCCAGATCCGGATACTTTACACTTTTAACCTTATCTGTACGATTTATATACTCAAACAAACCAGTACGCTCTAGATGATCACCATCAAAGCCGTATCTTCCAATAAGAAGAATCGAACCAGGCTCCTTACCCTCAGCCTTTTTATATTCCAACAATTGCGACAGAACCATTTCAATGGCACGTGCCATTTCATAATTTCCGCCACTTTTTCTGTCATCTTTATATGATTTTTTAGTTCCATCATATGTATAAATAAGAACCGGATCTTCAATATGCTTCGGAGAAATCAGCCTTTTAGCAATCTGTTCCTTGTTTTTCTGTATAAAATCTCCAGCTATATCAATTACTTCCTGAGAATTACGATATGTTCTCTCTATCTTAAGCATCTTCGCATAACCCATCTTCTTGACGAATTGGGTGAAAAGAGTGATATCAGATCCGCTGAACGCATAAATAGACTGCCAATCATCGCCAACAGCAATGATTTTGGCATCTGTTACTTCAGAAAGTACTTTTGTAAGATCAAATCTCTGTCTGGAAATATCCTGATATTCATCAACAATGATATATTTGAAGTCCAACTTCTTCTTCATTTCCTGGACTTCTCTAAGGAGTCTTGCAGATTCGTTGATCATATCTTCAAAATCTACAGCATTATTCTCCTTAAGCCATCTATCGTACTCCAAATAACAATCTTGACAAATACTAAGAAAAAGCCTGCTTCTGACATTTTGTGTTGAATGATACATCCGATTAAAGTCATCAGCTTGATATGCATTGACCTTAAAATTGGTTATAAAGCGGCAAATGAGATTAATTAGCCTGCGAACATACCTATTCTCCTCACCAGCAACAAGCATCTCCATGACTTCCTTGTTAGACCGAGGTTTAAGTTCAAAACCATTTGCTTCTAGCTTTTCTTTCAAATGATCAAGCAAAGATCTCCCATCCTTATAAGACGAGAATGTATAGATCAAAGATGTTCCATGCTCACGGTGAAGCAATATCTTGTCATTTACTGCTTTTTTATATCTTCCTATCTCTTCAGGTGTAAATCGGTCATTTTCTCCGGATTCAGTTATACCGAAATGCTCAAGATATGCCGACTTATCACCCTGATATATTATGAAATCAGGGGTATATGGTTTACGTGAGAAGGAAATGTCATATTTGTAGACAGGTTCATATTCATAATCAATATTATTCAGATAAAGGAAATTCGCTATTTCAACTTCCTGATATGATCTCAGAATCTCATTTTGGATAGTGACTGACTTCTTCGTCCTTATATCTATTACTTCTCGTTTAAATTCCTCAAGGTCACTTCTCATGGTTGAGAAATTTGCTTTTGCAATATTATTGAAGAACTTGTTAAGATCTTCCCCCTCGTATGGAGCATCAAAATATGAAGCAAAGAAAAGTATAAGATTATTCACAACACTCTCATTTTTCATAATAGAGTTTCTGAGATAATCCCTTATTACAAAATACAGTTTAGTTTGTTCAACAATATTAAGTTTTTCCTCTGGGGAATTCTTATGAATAATTGCATTTCCAACAGAATGGAAGGTAGCAATAGGGCATTCTATACCCAATTCTTTCTGAATATGAAGTTTTAATTCATTTACGGCCTTATTAGTAAATGAGACAACAAGAATTTGAGAAGGATTAATCCCCTTCTTATCTACAAGATATTTAACCTTTGCAGCAACCGTAGTGGTTTTTCCGGCTCCAGCTCCGGCAATTACAAGGCTATAATCCTCGTCAGTTAAGACAACTCTCCTTTGATCCTCATCTAGCATAATTTGAGGATCCATTTCTTTTATTATTTCATCAAGATACGCTTTTTCTGAGATTAATTCAGAAGATACATATTTTTCATTATGCGCATCAACAAGATCTGAGATTTTATTATAGGATTCTAATATAGACTTTACTTTCGCAGCTGAAAGCCCATTCTGCTTGCAATACTCGCCAAGCATGTGACTTTTTCTGAGAACATTGAAATAATCAATATTTTCAGAGTATTTTTCTATGGATTTATAATCACTTCTAGCTATATATGCATTCGAAGAAAGAAGGGTATCAATAAATGATCCGCATTCTAATAGTTTCTTAGCATTTATATCCCTTGAACGTGAAGATTTAGCTTTTTGATCATTCTGGGATTTATCATGCTTTTGTTTGTATCCAAAAAGCCTATCAAATACACCCATTTTCTAAATACTCTATCTTCTTCCCATGTGCTTTAGCATATTCAATCTCTGATTTCGTGCTTTCTCCAATATACCCTCCGACATTGATCACATAGATAGAATCAGCCATATCTATCTTCCGTTTATGCATATCGTCAAGCATTTCTTTGGTTTTGGAAAGCGTTCCTGCATCCATGCCATCCCAAACCTCAGAATCTCCAGAATGACCAAAAAGACCGACACTGATAACGATATTGCCTTCTAAGGTTAATTTCTTTTGAGTATCTAAGAATTCATCCTTAAAGCGAGTGCTTCCACACAAAGTTATCACTGGATAACAATCCACCATACTTCACTCCTCTACCTAAAAAAGTGAATAACTTATTCTGAAAATAAATTAAAAAGCAATACTCTAATCTTAACTATCTGACCAGTATTAGTTTCCGATAGGAACGAACAATCAAACTCATTTTTATCAACATCCTTAACCATTTTCATGCCATCGATAGAGCACAGTGTATCTTTGGCTTTTCCCAACACACTAACAAAATCTTTTCGTCGAACAAAATAAATAAGTGCTGTTTTGCAATCACGCCATGTCAAATATCCATCTAACTGGTGTATTGCATTTTTGACCTCTTTTTGCCCAGTCCACATTTTGCATTCAGCAATAAATGCCGATCGATTTTCTTGTTCAATACATATGTCAGTTTTTCCTTTGTTTCGGAAAGTTTCTCCAGTCGCATTACCTTTATATGTTGCATTTAGCGCTGCAAGAAGTGTATTCCTAAGATCTTCCTCCTGCATGGATTTATAAGATCCCGGTGTACGTTCATATGTTGTTGCAGTATGTTTAATCGAATCTAAAATATCTTTATATTCAGAATCAGATATAGAATAATAAGCTTCTCGATCATACTTATGAGATATCGGAATAATTTTTCGCTGAATAGGTATATGCGTTATCGCATATTCTCGTTTTTCAATTGGTACTTCCAATCTTTTAGCAAAATCAAAAAAAGCATCAACTTTTGCACGCTTTTCATTCAAAAGTTTCCAAATAAATAGTTTTAATCCCGAATTGAACTGATTTATATCATTATTAACATAAGCAATTCCACTCTGGATTTTTCTTAGTGAAGATTCTATCTCAGATATGAGCTTATCCTTTCCAATATGTTTGGCCTCATCTATAGTCTTTGATATTCTGAAAATAACATATCCATTAGAGATTTCTATTTTGGGATATGCGCCCAAAATATATGTATTTGCTCTACATTTAAATAATTCTTGAGTTCCATCAAATGGATAGTAAAATTCTACAATTACGCCATCAACATCAACATTCCCACTAAAGGGATATCCATCAGTAAAAGAATCGACATATTTACTTACTTTTTCTTGCCGAATAGCTCTTTTTTCATAATCCTCTTCATGAATTATAACTGGATATATAAAGAACTCCTGATATAAGTTTTCGGCAAGTATTTCTATATCATTTGCTACTATTTCTTCATTAGTAAAACCATTAATTTTGTTTTGAATAGACTTTTTTTGATTTAAAACTATAATATCGGTTGTCGTGTCAGAGAATGGTTTAATAAACATATATTCTATTGGAAAAATTAAATAATTACAAAAACAACTTTATGCGGCAAAAAGCTCTCTTTATTCAGCTACTTGTATGTCAACTTTTGCATATTCACATAATCTGTATACTGTGGCTCAGATCTAAGATTATGCAAAATTTCTGAAAAGGAATCCCCCTTGAACCCTAATGTTACAGATGGTGTTTCTTTCGACACTCACGGCATATACCAGCTTGGGATAATTCCATGAAGTCTGTCTACAAAGGCTATTTCCTGAAGAAAATTAGGGATTTCCGTAAAAAGACCTTCTCCAAGGTGCGCAGGTGCATGATTTTCATCCAGCGATAATCTCCATCTAGTTCCTTCTCAAAGCCAAGGGTATAAAGAACTATATCTTCAAAAAGAATCCAATCATTTTTATACTCTTGAAACCAAGATGATATATTTTCAAACACATCTTTACATTCTTTAGCTTCATTTTTCCAAAATTTAAGTGTATTTTGAATATACGCTTCAGAAAAAAGAAAAATATTATTGTAAGTCATTTCACAAACCTTAACCTATTTATTCACTTAGATTCTTCCAGACTTGTTTGTAATGAAATACAGGTTATTTATATAACTTAGATCTATCATGAAGCACATTTTTGAACTTATCAACCACTCTATCCGGTCCAAGAAGTTTCACGTCAGTTCCTAACGCAAACACCCACCCAAGAAACTGATCACTAACTGCCACATCAACATATGTCTCGTACCAGTCTCTTTTTTCTGATGGATGAATCGGGATATCTCGGCCAAACCGGTCAAGGAATACTCCAACCAGATCCTTGTGGAAAGCTATCTTCACCTTTGTAGGCTCACCGTGGTACATTCCGAAGCTCATCTTGGAGTACTTGGCAAGATCCAGTTCTTTGAACTTATCCTTACCGATTCGCTTATCCTTAAGTATCCGTATGCTCTTGAGCTTATCTACGCGGAAGTGCTTTATGCATCCGGCTTCTTCATCGTAAGCGATGAGGTAATAGTTCTCATCATCCCAGGTAAGAGCCCAAGGGCTGACCACATAGGGTTTATCTCTTCGGGGGACCATGGTCTTATCGGTATCCCACTTCATATACTCGAAGCTGATCTGTCTGTTTTCGGCAATGGCACGATGAACGTCATCCACGAAGTAATAGATGCTTTCGTTCATGGTCTTCACCCTGCCCTGAACAACGACCTGGCGGTTAAGCTGGTCGGTTTCGTATTTGCTGGCAAAGGTATTGAGTTTATCTATAAGTTCTTTGGATTTCTTGGCAGTGATGAATTTGGAGGACTGGATGGCATCGACGAGGAGCTTAAGCTCCGCTATCTCGAACTGCTTATTGGAGACATGGTAATAGAATTTCCGGCCTACTTTTTCACCCTTAACTTCTATGCCGAGGATCTCGAGAGCTTCCAGATCGTCATAAAGGCTCTTTCTGTCCGCGGTGATGTCATATTTGGCCAGTTCCTTCTGGATTTCGGGCATGGTTATCATATGCTCATCATCCGTAAGTTCGGTCATAATACGAGCCAGGCGGTAGAGCTTCAGCTTCTGATTTGTCCCCTTTGGCATAGCGGTTTCCCCCGTATGTGAAATGTGCTCAAAACACCGCTATATTATACCATTTTTCGGGCAATAAATTAAGGCATTTAGGGAAATTTATTGCCCAGTTTGGTTGACATAATGCATCAGAAATCCACCAGATAAATGTTGATACTGATCTTCCTGAATGACCCCTTATTTTCCATGCCCTCGATCTTCGCTATCAGGTACTTTCCGGCATCCATTAGACGAGCAAAGACGATGTTATCTTTCTCAGGAATATAGCCCAGTTTCCGGCTTTTCTCATCAAGGACCAGGATGGCATTCTCATCAAAACGGTTATCCGGCTCACGCTGCAGGATGAGCTTATCGCCCTCCTTTATCTCATCGAAGACAGACTCATCCTTGATGTGAGTAGTACCTGCAATATAGGAATCAAACAGCAGGATCTCATTGGTCAGGGGCTTTATAAGCTCACCAAGGGGATTTGCCGTTATGGTGGATAGCATATCCTTTTTTGCTACAGTCAGTTCATTTCCCATGTCGTGCTGATTCCCTTCCCGAGAAGGATCTCATTAAGTGCTTTCTTAAGGGTCTCGAGGTACTTCTCGTAGTCACTATGCTCTTCTGTGAGCTGTTTTCTGAAATCTTCGATCCTATCCTTACTTTCAAGTATCTCCCTGTAGGTATAGGGCTCGGATGTAACGATGTCGTTAATCTGTCGCTCGATCCTCTCGATTCGGTCCTCAATGCCTTCCATATCGATCTCAAAGCCCTCATCTCCAAGATCCTCAAGAGCCTTACGGACCAAAATCTCAAGGTCCTCCAGTTCGTCCACATTGCTGGTCCTGTAGGCTTCAGAGATTCTTTCCCAGAGATCACGAAGAGTCTCATTTATCTCGGTTTTGGCGTTTACATCCGGGTGGATGAGTTTGGACAGCCTGCGGTAGATCTTCTTTGCCCGGGAGGCAGTGAATGCGTCTACAGTCGTGGAATTATCGGCTGCTCTGAGCTCCCCCTTCAGATCAGCGAGTTGAACCTTATAGAGAGTAATTTCTTTCTCCACAGCCTCATTCATGCTGTTAACGTTGATGTTCTCGCCTCTGTTAAGGACTCTTCGGCAATAGTTGATGCTTTTTTTCAGCTTGATGCACTCAAGCTTCAGCTCGAAGTTTTCGATAAGCTGCTCGCCGAACTCCTTGTAATAGTTAAGCCTGTATGTCTCAGCATCCTTTAACAGCTGATCTCTGCTTGTAAGTAGATCGGCATACTCCTCGAATCTGTCCTCCTCGTATATGGGCTTTTCTGCAAGATTAGGGGTTTTTCTCATTTTTATTCCTCCACCCTGAAATCATGGAATTGGTCATAAATCTCGGTAAGCTTGAAGTACCCGGTAAAAGCGTCCTTGAAGAAATCATCCCTGCTCCGAAACCATCTGCCGTTAAAGCACACGACAGTCTCATTTCCTTCCATTTCCGACTCAAGGCACTGCACATCGCCCTCGTATGTAAAGGTGATATTATTAGGAGTCTTAAGCAGGTAGTACAGGTCGTAGAAGTCGAAATTATCCTTATCAAAGGGGATCAGCTCATAAAGGTCATCGATAAGCCATTTCATGATGTTCAGGTTTCCGAAGAAGGCATTGTAGCTGATCCTCTCGGCCAGGACTTTCTTAGCCTCCTGATAGAGATCCACCGCTTCTTCCTTCCTGCCCTGATCTACTCTGATCTTAGCAAGTCTGGTGAACACCTCAGGGATGGGGTCAAAGACATCTCCCATGTTCTTAACTCTTGGATACAGGTCCTCGATGATCTGCTCGTACTTGGCCTGGTCCTTCTCAACGTAATAGCCGTTTTTATACATATCAGCGACCTTATAGGTACATACGGGATTTCCTTTCTCCATGAGTTTGGAGAAATACTCAAAGGCCTTCTTATAATCCTTCTCCCCGGTTCTGCCGTAATACCAGATATATCCAAGGCACTCAAAGGCAAGATCGTAGTCGTACGTAGCTGCCAACTCATAGTATTTAAGAGCCAGATCGAACCTCTGCATCTCGTAGTAATATCCGCCGAGATACATCATATCCGCGGGATCATGCTCCTCTTCGATCAGAAAATTCATGGCCTCGGTGAACATGAATACCTCGTCATCATCGGACATCTGATTACCGGTAAATCTATCAACTATTCTTCTTGCTTCTTTAACAGTCATGGCAGGGCTCCTTTCTTATGAGTTCTTATGAGCCTATTATATTCAGTTTTATGTGTAATAAATCGGACAGCTTGGGAGGTGGAAAATAGGCGGGGTTGAGGCTGGTTTTGAAAGCAAAAACGGACAGAATGCTCTGTCCGTCCCGTAAATTACTGATTTTTGTAGTTTTAAAAGTGTTTTGTATGTTAATTCCCCAATAATCGTTTTAAAACCTGTTCGCGATTTTTTATAAACATCTCTACAACCTGATAGCTGTCTGTCTCTTCATAAGTACACTGATGTATCTCCCCATCGTCAAAGCTGAGTATTTCCGCATTAGGGATTCCCAGCAATATCGGTGAATGGGTTACAATAATAAACTGCGACATATCATTTGCACATCTTACTATCTCCAAAAGCAGTGTAAGTTGCCTCTGGGGAGATAAAGCAGCTTCCGGTTCATCTAGCAGATATATCCCATTACCCCTAAAGCTGTTTTGCGCCAGTGCAAGAAAGCTTTCTCCGTGAGATTTCTCATGGAAATGCTGTGGAACCCCTCCCGGTCCCCTGCTATATTCATCTTCAGCAGTCGCAACATTATAAAAGCTTTCTGCTCTTAGAAAATATCCCCACTCTGGTTTTTTATATCCTCTGATTAGTCTCATCGCATTACAGAGTTCAGAATGAGAATCATATGTTGAAAAACTATAATTCCTTGTACCACCCTCCGGGTTAAAACCGTATGCAACCGCTATTGCTTCCATCATCGTAGATTTTCCACTTCCATTCTCACCAACAAAAAATGTAATTGGTTTGTGAAGATTTAAAGTGGTCATATTTGAAATAGAGGGGATATCTCTCAAGTAACTACTCTGACTGATTTTATCCCAATCAATACTGATCCCCTTTATATATAACTCAGCTTTTTTATCGAACCCCGAATTATCGTTCATGGCATTATTCCTTATTGCTAGTGACTTATCAAATCAGATATTTATCATCGAATAAAAATCCTTAAGAACCTCTATGAATTCATCTGGAATCCTGTCCAGACATTCTTTTTTCATCTCTTTAGGAACACCATAGAAAGCTTCTGCAATACTTCCGGAAATGCAGGTCAAAGTATCACAATCCCCTCCAAGAGAAACAGCGTTTCGGATAACATCTTCAAAATCATTACCTTCAAGAAAAGCAATGATTGCTTCGGGCACGGTTTCCTGACAGCTTTCAACGTGATGGTAGTAAGGTCGGATCTCATCACAAGTACGGCTCAGATCATAACCAAAATTCTCTGAAATATACTTTTTGATCTCTTCTTTGGATGCTCCGGTTCTTGCCAAATATATAGCTGCAGCAACAGATTCAGCTCCTTTTATGCCCTCAGGATGATTATGAGTCACCTCAGCGGACCATCTTGCCACTTCCCTAGTTCTTTCTATAGAATCATATATCCATCCGATAGAAGATACTCTCATAGCAGATCCATTACCAAAGCTTCCATAGGGCTGCGGATTATTAGACTGCAGCCAGCCGGCAAATCTTCCACCATATTCACCCTGAGCATGTCTGTTGCCAAAATCCTGCATACAGGATACAAATTCAGATTTCATAGTATTTTCGTCAGCATCAAGACCGACATTCAGAATTGCCTTGGCAATTGCGATGGTCATAGCTGTATCATCCGTATAATGGATCCATTTACTCTCATCAAAGAGCTTGAAATCCTTTGTTTTATCGCCCTTATCAAACTCATAGGGCGCACCGATCATATCTCCAAGCATTGCACCATACATACTTTCACCTCCTTATAATCTGCCCAAAATACTCTTTTTGAATTTCATGTCAAAGAATTCTTGAGCAGCCTCGAGATTCATTACAATCCACTCTCTAGACTTATGAGCCTCAAGATTTTCCGGCAGTTCCTTCATAATACGATCTGCTTCATATGTAGCACCGGCATTATAGCGTAGTTCATTCGATTTTTTCATAATCTTGAAAGAGTCATTACTGGTCTTCCATGCATTACGAATCGTCTTAATTGCATATTTACCTGTCACTTGCTCACTAAAATATTTTTCCAAGCTAAGTTCTCTTATATAGTCCGGTATATTATCGGAATATTCATTAAAAAAATCGACAATAACCTTCGATGAATAATTCAGAATATCAGGTGCACATTCCGCATTTTCATCCTTTAGTTCTTCTAGAAGATTTTGAACTATCTCAATCATTCTTCTTAAATATTCACGATAAAACGCTGTCCCAATCTTCTGCTGAACCGTTCTAACGACATTATCTTTCATTACTTCGGTGTTAGTTAATCCGGCCTCAACACGACAAATCACCGTTCTCCTTATTATCTCAGGAGCCACCGCCTTCACATCTTCATTTGCACTGATTACTACCGCAGAATAATTTGTCATGTGATCGGCTATTCCGAATTCATCATTCTTTATTGTTTCAATCGCATGCTGGTTAAAACGAGTATTTGTAAGGTCATCAACAATGATTGGAGCTCCCATCACAGTGTTCTTTAATGTTTCAATACTTTTCCTGGTGAATTCCGGTGCCGAAACCTTTGGTTTCTGACCAATCATCATTTTCAGTAATGTTTCTAGAAATGAAGTTTTGCCTGCTTTACTTTGTCCATATAACAATCCGAACACAGGATAAGGTAATCTGTTCTGATCATACCTCGTTGCCATATCACGCATAGTTGCCATAAAAGGTGAACAGAAAAACCAATTAGCAAACTCAAAATATCTCAGTTGAAGCCCTTCTCGGTCACCATGAAACTTCGAATAACCGTTCATATACCGCAAGAACAAATCTACATCATTTTGGATGTCTGTTTTTTCTGGATACAAATTTAATTCGTTTCCATTAAGATTCACACTATTGTCCAAAACATTGATCTTTAACTGAGGATATTCGCTCCTCAGATCCTGTTCTTTCTTTTTTTCATCAACTAATTGTCTACGTATTTTGACTATTTTATCAGGGCTTATTAGAGTTTTTATGCTTTTATTCTCAGCTTTGGGCATGTGAGGAGCAAGTTTTTCTGCTTTTTTACTCACATCAAGTACAAACTTTACGTCATCATTTTTTTCTGACTCCACAGCAACTATTCCTTTTACCTTTACTGTCTCAGAAAAGGGAATCGAATCAATATTCTCAGCTAAATCAGCACATTCCAAGGCATTTATACTAATCTCATCAATGCTATCTTCCTTTAAAGAATTATATACACCCAGAAAATAATCAAAAGCCGCCTCCCCATCCATATAGCTTATGTTCTCTCGCTGTCTTCCTCCAAAAGCATTATATGACATGTTTGCAGATCCCATAACCACACGCTTTTTCCCACTTTCACCTTCAAGAAGATAAATCTTTTCATGAGACACCACTTTATCCGCTACGTAGAAATGTGCTGTCTCATCTTTAATGCGATTGATCATTATATCTTTTATACCATTAGTATCCTCACGTATTCGTTCGATCAAAGTATCTTGGTATGCCAATATTTCTTTAAGCCCCAACGACATAACAGCCTCGCACCCAAATATCACCTCAGCATATGAAAATAATCCAAGTAACTCATTAACAAATCCGAGACCTGACGAAAAAGTGATGGCATAGATTTTATCATATCCTGTAAACAGTTCCTTCCATGTCAACATTTCACTTTGAACATAATCCAGTTTAACTACTTCAATACGAGACCCACCATCTATCCCGTTATCTTTCATATAATCAAACAAATTCATGGTGTTATCTTCTGTTTTCTTCATCATTTAATTCCTCCGTTGAAAGCAAATGCAGAAAACTTTACAATTTCCCTATTACCACATTCTAAAACATCACGTGTCCAACAAAACGGACATTAATGAAATGGCTCAATCATGCGCTTTAAAGGCAGTTTTTCGCGCAAAAAAGGACCAGAATCATATTGATTCTGGTCCTTTACAATCCCATTGATTTAGCTAATAAGCCCTACTCCATTCAGTTTCACGAAAACGGGAGTTCTTCTTCAATAAAGCCGGGAGCCCCTTTTATAAAGCGTGCAACACCCATAGGAGGAGCATTCTTTCCAAGAGAATCTATACCCATTAAATAATCTCTATCCTCTCTCCATTTCTTTACCGCTGAAGACATATTAGGATTGCCCTGACTTCTGGACATGAAGCTCTCTAGATAAAAGATAACAAGATCTTTGTCCAAAATATCATTTACGATGATCCATTCAAGTATCTGCTTTCTTTCGCGGTCAGTAAGCGCTCCTTGTTTCACAGTATAACCAAGCATCATTAAGGGACCTTGGGGATTAAGATCTGCAAATCTAACGCCTCTCTTTTTCCTTTCATATTCTGCCTCTGTTAATATCTGGCATAATACCTTTCCACTACTTCTCAGTCTCTCAAATTCAGGCTCTGTCACAAAATATACATTACAGTTTTCGCAATATGATGCCTTGAATATAGCCTTTTTAATCATTCCATTTATTAGGCATGGAACTTCCGCTTCCACCTCATAAAGTGTATGATTTTGATTCACGCACGGAACAAGGGAGCGCACAACGAAGAAAGATCGATAATCTAGTTGAATTTCCTTAGGCTCATCATCTGGGTATAGTTCATCACCCAGGACCTGGTATAGAAGTTCAGCCTCTTCCCGAGTCATGGTCACGCCCTTAAGCGGCTTATCGCCATTCCATCTTCTAAGATCATATTTCGGCTCATTGTTTTCCCAGCGAATATAATTGAATTCCAGGGTTTCATTACCATGCTCGCCGATAATTGCTATTAATTTTTCTGGGGTATACTTTATCATCTCAATCGCCTTCAAATATGCATAAATTATAAGATATGACTCAACAACTCTTCAGGATCGAACTCAGTATCTATAGAATATACATACCAGCCATCTTTCTTCAAAGGATAAAAATCATCTTCTTCATCTGAAGTGGTGATGATCACCTTTGACTTTTTCCAGATCAGTTCTGGCCATAATCTCTTTTCTCCAGCATAAATCGGTTCCTCTGAAGATGGCTTTTCATAAGAACGATCCTTTAAGGATTTAAGCAGCAAAGACCAGCCCGTCTTTATGCTTTCATCGTCAGCTTCATCTCTCATATATGTAAACTGAGTATAAATGTCCGGATTCGAAGATCTAACCTCAGCTCTTTCGACTCCATTCAGCAACCACTCCAGATACTCTAATGCCAAACCTCTGGATATACTGTCATGATATGACTGATTTGAATAATTTCTTAAGCATCCATAGCATGAAGTTTCAGGAGTACAGCCACAGCCACCTGCCACTTTATTTCTGGCTTCCCTTAATACGTCTTTGAAATTGTGATAAATACTCTTTACATATCCGGAGCCACCTGCTGTATCATCGAACAAGACTAATTCCATATTACCGGTTACACATCCGCTAATATCATCTCTGCTAATATCGAGTGCTTTGCTGGCGCCCTCCAAAATTGCATATAAGATCGAATGTAATAGATCTTTCCCAACCATATTGGGCTGATCTTCCATTTCAACTATATGTTTTGGTAATTTAATTTTTAATACATCTGTAGAAAATACATGCCCCAAAGACGTATGTATCATCTTATTGCATCTACAAGGCCTCTTAAATTTTGTTTGATGCTTATATGTCTTTTTTATATCAGTAGGCGATTTACTGTATCCACACTCCGGGCAGACAAGCAATCCGCTTCCGTTCCTACCTTGATTCAAAACAAAAAGCTTTCCACCGGGAGAATACGTAATCGCCACACCCCTTCCGTCAAATTTCATTATTTTATCTTCCGCTTCAGCCTTTTGTCTTTCTGTAAGACCGCTTATTCCCCAGAATTGCGTTTGAGTAGTGTAATATGTTGAAGGTTTAGAATCTCCAACAGGTTTAGGTTTATACTCCATCTGAGTTGAAAAACCAAAAATGGGAATTATGAAGAGTTGTGGTTTCATATTCTCTCCACATCCTTCACACGGTACTTTAGGTTCTTCCTCAAGATTAACTGTTGCATCTACCATGCCGCCCTGAGGTGGATAAATCCTTTTACACTTAGGACAGCTATAGTAAATATATGCCGGCCAACCTTTATTCAAAACAGTATTAATAGCATAGCTTTCCCACACTTTACCGTTAGCAACAACCTGTGCAGGAGGAGCATATTCACTGATTGCCATTTTAAGATCTCTGGATAGATCAATCCTTCTTGCTTCCTCTTCCGAGCCACCAATAACATCGAGTTTTACAACATCGATAGGAAATCCATATTTAGGCAAGACACTCTTTGAGCTCAGGAAATCGATTGATGGCTGGGAATTCAAAGTACGTATAAGATCTTCTGCAGCGTATACTCTTCCACGGTTTTTTCTACTTTTAACCTCCACATCACCGCTTAATTCAGAAGATGCTTCTTTCAAATAATTGTATAAACCCTCAAGATCTGAAATTCGCTCTTGAATCCCTTTGGAAAGTGCACCATCTTCACCAACAAGCTCCGAAATAAATCCCCAATCATCCACTTTCAGTTCTTCACACATTGAATCTGAAAACACATCATGTATTGAATCCAGCAAATCCTGAGGATGAGTTTCTAATGCAGCTTTCAATCTGGTTGCCATATTTTCACTTTGGCCATAACCAACTATAGCCTTGGCCGCATCATCAAAAAAGGATCTTTCCCTTTTAAAAAACCAGGAAACTATCATGGAGTGCATATGTCTTATGGCGATTTTTTCATTATCGATTTCCAAAATTGGCGGAGCTATTTTTCCTGCTATTATTTGAGCAGGATTTTGATAAAACGTAACATCATGACTATTTCTGCGGGAGAATGTTACAGAAAATGCTGTCGATGAAGTTCTTCTTCCGGCACGTCCGGCACGCTGAATATAATTTGAGGTCTCAGGCGGAACATTTCTAAGGAAAGTCGCTTCAAGTTCGCCTACATCAACACCCATTTCAAATGTAGTCGAGCAGCTTAATACATTGATCTTCCCTTCTTCAAAATCTCTCTGATATAGTCCGGCTGCACCTCTTGATAACTGTGCTGTATGTTCTTTGGCAACCATAGGAATAAACTTATTATCGTCATAAAGGTAACAATAATAGGGTTTATTTCTTACATCACCGGCTTTTACCTCTTCCAGGCTTCCCTCGCATTTCATTTCAGGGCAAAATCCATTTACAGAATAGCCAAAAACCTTACCACATTTTTTGCAGCGATAAAGAGTATCATTTTCTTTAACATATCTAAAATTCCATTTAGCATAATTCAATTGATAAAGGGTTCCGGTGCTTGAACCATCCAACTGAATAATGTACCTTTTCGGAATAAGCTTTAGTAAATTCTGATATACCTTATAAAGATCATCTCTTGCACTTTGAGATATTTTATCCGGAGCAACACCTTGAGATTCATTAAGTTTCTTTATAATTGCCAGTCTTTTATTTACCATGCCCTCTTTAGGCATGAAACCATAAATATGGCCCTCTCTTTTCAAGTCACCTTCACTTTGTCTAAAATATCCCACATGATTTCTGGGAGCAAAGAAATCATCTGTAGCACGCAGATTTTCAGGGAAGCTTATTGCTCCCCTCTGGCGAAGAGTATCCATGATAAATCGGAATAAAGTCCATACATCGCTGCCTTTCAATCCGCACAATTCAACCGATTCTTTAATGGACATAGTCTCGGGCTTTATTTCAACAAACCCCAATCCTTCCAATCCGGTTCCCAGTTCAGGATTTATAAATTCCTGCATCACATACGATGCAGCCAAATCTAGTTTTTGATCATCTGTAAGATCAGCCGATCTTTCCTGGTCCAAAGTATAGATTCCGGTCTTATCAGCTTTATTGCGAACCCTTTTAATCAGATCGTTAATATTTAAAGTATTATCCTCTGCCTCTTTCAAGCACTCGAGGATAAGCTTTCTCCACATGATCAGATTGTATTTTTTCTCTAAAAAGCCCGCAAAAAATGCAGCCTCCTGACGATTATCAGAGAATATAAGCAGTTTCCTTCCGCTTTCATCTGTAATAGATTCAGGCACAAATGAATCCGTTGTCTCATCATCGTCAAAAATATCATCAAAAATATCATCTGAATCTGTATTCTTCTTAACTGTATTTGGTCTTGGAGGAATAGCCTCATACAAGCTTTTAGCAACAGCAAACGTAGCAGGTTGATTTGCTGTAAGAAACCTGCTTATCAAGCCTTTGCGAGTCGATCCGCAGCAGGGGCAGCTATTGGATTCATTATTTTTACCGGATCGTTTTATCTTATATACAGTTACTATTTTCTTCTCATCCGAATAATCACAGCAATCAGATGGATGCTTCACAGAAAACGGAGTAATCCTTCCACAGCTCAGGCATAAATGATACTTTTCAAGATCATCGACCTTAGCAGCTTCTTCCAAAGTATCGTCCTCATCCATATCAGCTAATCCGGATTCAGACCCGTTATAAATGAAATAGAAATCTGCCTTTTCAAAATTGCTGCTTTGAGACAAATAGCCTTTGCCTCCCGATAAATACTTTATGTCACCAACCAAGTATTCCTGCTCACACTTTTGGCAGTTGGCAAGTTCAAATACTGCATGAGATCCATTCTCGTCCCATACAAGTTCTTTTCTATCCAGATATACTTGCTTTTCCGGATAATACTGTACGAACAATCCTTCAAGAGATTTAACAAAAAGATGATACCTGGCAGGTAGCAAAGCGGATTCAAATTCTCCGGGTTTAGCTTCTGAAGCCAATTCAATAAGATCAATAAGGGCACTTTCAGCCTCAAATCCAGGCAGATCATCAAAAACTGTTCCTGCTACCTCTTCTATCCTCTTGGGTTTTGACTTCAGAGATTCAAACACTCTAAATAATCGAATGTCTTTCGACAATTCATCATACAAGAGTTTTCCTTTTTCGCTTTCAGACATTCCCTTTGTTTTGTTTTTTAATTCGGTGTAATCCTTCGGCATAAACAATCTGGCATCCGAAGGAATCTCTCTTTTTATTCTTCGCGTTGTTATAATGTCTTCTGCAGAAAAGGGCTCATCAAATAGTTTAGCAGCAAATCCGGCAAGGCCTTCTTTACCATCTTCACTTCCAAGTGTTGCAGAAGTAGCTATGCATCGGAAATTCCCACGCATATTATGATGTATGCGTTCCTTAAGCCTTCTCAGCAGATATGCTATTTCCGTTCCACTTGCTCCCTTGTATGTATGAGCTTCATCTATTACGATATATCTCCAATTCTTGGCAGATGAATTATCAAAAAACGGAGCAGTGTCGGGTCTTAATAATAGATACTCCAGCATTGCATAGTTAGTAAGAAGAATGTGCGGCGGGTCATTTATCATCTTATCTCTGCACATATACTCATTGGGGATAGAATGTCTGTTGGATTCGTCACCATCGTTCATGTGTGCGATATCATATTCTTTGTGAAGTCTCTCTTCCGCTTCTTCTATTGTTTCGTTTTTTTCCTTATATTTGGTTTCTCCCGTATATCTTCCAAATGTAATATCCGGATAATCCTTTAATAGCTTCCTTAACTTTTTCTGTTGATCATTTGCCAATGCGTTCATCGGAAATATGAGAAGAGCCCGAACACCGTCATCCAGTGTCCCGGCCTCTTTTTCACGCATCAGTGAATTAAAAATCGGATACAAATAGCATTCCGTCTTACCGGAACCTGTACCGGTTGATACAACCATATTTCTATCCTGCTCAATAATATGTCTTAATGCATTCTCCTGATGAATCCTTAATTTCCAATCGGAGTAATGTACATTTTTTCCCAGTTTGGCAAACTCTTTGCTGACAAGGCCTTCTTCAGCAAGTTCTTTGAGACTTTTACCCTCAACAAAAGGCATAGTAGTCTCAAGATATGGTCCTTTCACAAATTCCGAATTATGAACCGATTTATAAGCCTGCCTGGTTATATCGGAGTCCTTCACTTCAAGAATTGAACTAATATATTCCTGGTAATCTCCTCTGATCTTATCCGTGGTTATTCTGGGATTCATTGACATATTGGCTACATCATCCTTTCAATTATTATCTGATATTGCTGATATCCTTAATGAACTGAGATTTTGAAAAATACACTTGATTACATTTGGGGCAGATTTTACAGGGATATTCCATAAAGACTTCTCTACCACTTATATGAAACTTCAATTCAACCAATTGATTACTCAGCACACTGCCGCATTCGCATACCGGCACGCCAGCTACTATATCAATATTTGGAACAACAATATTATTCTTGAGCAAGTCATCAGCAATCTCTGAATATTTTTTCAATGTATTATTTCTGTTATAACTTGCTATGATCCTCTTGCTCCTCTCATACTTATCTTGGTTAGATAATTCTTCTGAATTATCGCTAGTAGCATGAACTTGTTTTAAAGCTTTATGTCCTTTTAAGGCATCTTCTTTGTATTTCAAATAACGATATATTTCTGCCATCAGAAGATCTCTCTTTGAGAGTTTAGGGGCAACAATATCTGCATCTGACATAAATCTGATGCCCGCGCTTCTCAGATCATCCAGATCTTCTCTGTATAGTGGAAGCCTGGAGAAGAATGCTGCGATTCCCTGATAATAAAAGAATCTGGGCAAACTAACCGTATTCAAGGAGATGGTTGAATTAATGTTTTTGAATCTCTTTCCAATTACTGTGAAATAATGCTTAGCCATAGAACTTAATTCTTGGTCTTTTTCCAGTATTGCAATCCCCTTATTTAATGTATCAATATTTTCTTTTACGATCCTCACCATGAGATCTTTGATTTCCGGTTTGAGATTCATATTCCTGTCGTGAACACTTTTAAACCAATTCACGTACTGATCAACGTACTTAATGTGAGCAAAATAGATTCCATAATCCGGTTTTCTTGAAATGTCCAAGTAAGGATTTTTGTAATCCCAGACTATCATTCCCTGAATAGCAGCCTCATTTCCAGAAATTTCATCGTCAAAAGCAATCGACACGTAAGACGGTACGGCCTCATTGATAAAACTCTTCTGAGCCATAGTAATCATTTCAGGATCGCTTATGCCGGGAACACTAAGCATTTTTCTAATTGCTTCTTTGCCAATCAACTCCCTATATTTTTCTTTTCCAATGCATTCTTTTATTCGGTCATTTGAACTCATCATAAGCATCATTGACAGATCGACAGAATAATTCATTACACTGGCAGCTAATACCTTATAATCGTCATCTATTGTATCGAACAAATGAAGATCATATTCATTCAGGCAAATATCAAAGATTTCTGAAGGAACATCTAATTCAACAAGGAGTTTGATAATCCTGTATCTGTCGCCCACATGCATATATTCACGTGAAATTAAGCGCATACATTGAATGGCAAAATCTTTTTTATCATTTATAAGTTTGGAATCCTGGATATACGCCAGTGCAACCAGCTTTTCTATATCGAAATCAGTAAAGCCACTATCATCTAACGATTTCAGACTAGGATCAGCAGAATAGATTGCATACGATTGCAATTTGTGTAATACCTGACAAGAATCCTTACAAAATAAATCCAAAATCAAGACTTCAAGCCATGCACCAAGAGAATCAACAGATGGATGTAATCTGTCAATTTCACCTACAACAAAAATATTGTTTCCAGGACATAATTCAACATTTTCTTCGTCTTCAAAATCGAAGAAAGCCTGTTCCTTGCTACCTGAGACGATATATATTCCATCATGCAGATCACCGGGATACATATAACCTAGTGTCATCCCGTTTTTTGAAGTTTTTGCCTCTGAATATGGTATCTTTACAGCCTTCTGGCCAAATCCAAATCTGGTAACTTCTATATCCTTACCATCATCTTTGATCTTTAATGTCACATAGTGTTTGCAATCCTTTTTTAGATAGCCTACACGTTCTTCCATTGCTAATTTTTCATCAATTCGAATAAGAGGCATAGTTTTGCCATCGTCATCGTCGCATATTAGTTCGAACTCACAAGGAAGAGGACATCTTCTCAAAGTATCGTAAAAGGCACCAAGATTGATATTCCCTGATCCATTTCTGGAAATTTTTAGATTTTCACACTGCTCAATACCATTAAGAGTTTTCAGCCTAACTGAATATAGTTTTTCAGCAAAAGCTCCAAACGTTTTTATAGATAGCCATTTTTCACCATCAAGAATAAGATCTATTCCTGCTTTGTGAATCTTATTAGTTAAGTTCTCTAGCAATTCGCCATATTCATTAACAATCTCTGCTGATAACACCCTTACAGGAAGTTTCATTTGACATTCAAACCGAATATCATTTGCAAGAGATCGTAACGTTACATCTATGCAACCAAGATTAGAAGGAACTATGACGGTGTATGAATCGTCCGATTCGTATACTTTACATTTATTAAACTCCAGTTCCCAATCATCAATCTTGTGGAATTTATAGTTCTTCTCTTCTTTTCTATTTTCCTGATCAGGCCAAAACAACATCGGAACATAATTTGTCTTTATCTTGGGGACATAACAAAATTCTATTTGCTTTAAGTATTTTCTGTTCTGGTACAAGCGAATACTATATGTTCCATATTCAGAAACAATACCCTTCGCAATTTTTGATATTTCAATACAATTCTCTCCATTTGCTACAGACACAGGATAGAAATGTCCTCTAATACTGATTTCCAGATTATTGAAATCAGCAGACTCATCCGTAGAAAGTATAAGAGACGGGATTTTTGTGAAAACGCACGATGCAGAATCAAGCAAAAACAGTGTTTCGCCATCAAGTGCCATGTTGATCTGAGGTCTTAAAACATATGATTTTTCTATTCCGTTAGAGCTAATAACAAGCTTTGAATCCCGATTAAGGGGAGTAACAGAAATTATGCGATACGATTTATCGTTTGATGGATAATACTGATCCTCTATCAGAAGATCTTGGGAAGCCAAAATATCAACCTCTTCTGATAGAACCATAGTCATATAGGGAACTTGAAGATAATTGGCATTGAATTGTCTTCCGCTAGAGTTGAACGTTACAGCCTTACCGGATTGTATTCCTTCAACATCCCATTTAAGAGTTATACCATCGTCAAATCCCTCATATGTTTCATACTCAATATGATACTTATCCGCAGAAGGCACGGAGATGATCATGCTATCGGTATACCTTTTTCCTCCATCGCCCATAACATTGCAGTTGATCTCTCTGCGATAATCATTCTGAGTCGTAACAGTCCAAAATACGTCCTCCACCCATTCGTCTTCCAAAATGATACGAGGCAGGACTATGCTCAATCCCTTGTTACCATTATCAAAATATAAATAAGGCCTTGTCTGATTATCCTGATTTTTTCTTGAATTGACCGCCTCAGCAGAAGATTCTTGATTTCTCCATTCTATATATGATTCTTCAAAACGAGTGCCGGAGGATATTTTCTGATCTACCGACAACATCGCATCTCGAACCTCGAGAAGGAAATCTATTGCTCTTCCTTCTTTGAAACGATTCAAAAACCTATACATTGGTTTTCTCAACATATAGGAACGGCTAGATAATAAGTCATCAATAACTATCTCAGGATCGAAATAATTAGAATAGCTATATTTCAACACATAAAACAGATCGTCAAGATTACTTTCTGGAGGAAGACATGCTTGATGCATAATAGGAGCAATAATAGTATATGCATCATTTTCTGCATCCGAATAATCCATTTTGTATTTTTTAAACAACCATGTAGCACAATCCCCAAAAATCTTATGATAATTCGTGTGAATAACAATGCCTAATTTATCGCTTAATTTATCCCAAAAATTATCGTCATACTCATACCTGACAAAGAAAACCAAAAATGTCGTGACGGAGTATGAATACATGCCGCAAATATAGTCTACAGAAAGACTTCCCTTGCGAAACAAGCCGCTTACCGCTTTTGTTAATATTTCATACTCCTCAAAAGATAAATCGAGATCTCCCCAATATTCACATTGGGGGATCTCGATTTTAATAATTTTTTCTATATCTTTTATAGTAAGACCCGAAGTGATTTTGGTATTCATTATGAGACTCACATATTCCTATAGATAATTTTATCGACAAAATATATAATACCACCCAAACAAGCATAAACGCTATACTTTAAAGAATATTTAGTCGTTTTTAAGCCGCCTTTTTCAGGATCTTAACAAGCTCATGGAAAATATCTGCAGAAATGCTGTCAGCCGGCATAACAAAGCCCTTTCCATTGTTAGCCTGAATGTTCCTGCCATGGATATACTTATTGCGAATGTACATTCCATAACCGAAGTGATATTTCGTATATTCAGGATCTTCAAGGATTGTTTTCTTGTCTTCTTCACTTAAGTTTTTGGCAAGATGCTCCGCTACCGCTCTTTGAAAGGCATCCATATCGTCAATCTTGGCCATTGCCTGAATCTCACGCTCTTCATTTAAGGCGTCAAGGAATTCTGGAGTAGGGGTTCTGACCAGGAAATAGCCCTCCGGCAATCCGAGGAAATAATCCGGGAAATCCGGTATCAAGCGCTCAACTTCCTCAGCATTAAACTGATGTCCAAGCTCTATTTTTTCTAACTTCATTTTTCCCTCCTAATCAGTCCCAGTCACCATCACCATCCGAGCCTGCATCATCGTATTCATCGGCATCGTCATAATCCTCAGAGTCGTCAAACTCATTGCGAAAGCCGTCGTCCTCATCGTCAGAATCATTATCCTCGAGATCATCATCTCCGCAATAGAAGCTGTCATCTCCGGTAAGATCAATTGCTTCCTGTCTGCTTCCAGCAAACATCTGCATTCCTACGAATGTTTCCATATCAGTTTCAATTTCATCGCCATCAAGGTCGTAAGGACCGCCATCAAAAAATCCCATAGTCTGCTCCTTTCAAATCTCAATAGTTGTCTTCCCAATAATCGTAAGCATCATCCCAGTCTTCGAAATCTTCGCCCCAGGCATCATCTGCATATTCATCGGGATCATCATAGTCATCTACATCCCATGCGTAGTCGTAGGAACTGTAACTCCCACCGGATGAACTGTGACTCAAACCTGAGGAACTATGTCCTGACTCAGAACTGCTTGATGAGCTGCTGCTTAAGAACGGTTTCTCGACACACTCACCATTCACATAGTATGCGTAATGTCCGGCATATCGGTATTCATCACCACCAGCATCAATCACATAAACCTCGGTAATAACGGGATCCGGGATATAGTTCACGTTGTAAAGATACTTCCCCAGTTTATCCAGCCCTTCATCAGTCCTGTAGTAAATCAGCGGGAAATCAGTACGCTGGTATGTGTATAAGATTTCCCCGACCTGCTTATCGAGAGGTTCCAGGTATGCCCTGACTTCAAAGGGATCCATATAACTCATATCCCGTTTGACATAGATTTTGAGATCAATATAGGTATTAAACTCATACCAGAATGTATCTCGCCTATGGACAGGCACCATCTCGACTCTTCCGGTCGTCTCGGCATCCTTAATATCAGTGCTAACATCGCAGATGGAGTCATAAAGGTCATCGTCCACGGTATTTTCGAATTCCCGGATCTTTCCTTCAAAATCCTCTCTGATCCTGGCTGCAGTCCTGTCATGAACTCCTCTGCTGATGCCCCAGATAAGGAGAATAGAGGCTACAGCTATGCCAAGAACCCATATTGTACTGATATTTTTCTTCATATAGTCAGTTTCCTCAGGGAACTATAACCATGTGGGTGACACCATACTTGAAGGGATCTCCGTACTTCTCGCTTATATGGTCATGTCTCCCCTTCATAGTTCATATTTTCTCATAAACATTGTCCAATATTTTCCACACAATCCTCGCAGGGGCTTTGCAGATACTTGTTTGTGATTATGTCAACCATTTTCCATCTGTTTCTGCAAGTTATAGACGACCGTCTCCAGAAGATAGATTTCCCTCTTTTCTTTAGTTACTTTTCCGTATTGGTACAGAAAGAGGTGCTCCATGATCTCTCTGGCGCATGTTTTTCCAAGATTTCTGATTGAATTAAGACTAAGACCGGCTGCAAGTGCATCCACCAGCTCACCAATTTTGAAATATCCTGCCCTGTGCAGGCAATTAGAAGATCTCACACTCAGATCCAGCTCATCCAAAGAAGCTTCTCTCATCTCCTTTGTCA
>JAEEGL013350470.1_pt1 | contig 32564 bp, 34 predicted proteins | sample 9134231 | NCBI WGS metagenome assembly JAEEGL01 (sample SAMN16246548, study PRJNA631951) | gut metagenome | biome: gut microbiome; feature: rumen; material: fiber-attached | host: Bos | place: Iran: Karaj | collected 2018-10
AAACCGTACCGGTCGATGAAGTAATACGTTCAAACAGTTCTCTTGAAGATTCCGGATCTGTCGTATTATATGATTCGTAAAACTCGAAAAAACTGGAATTTTTAAAACTGTATCCTTTAAGGATGTAATCACCGTTAGCATCGATCAGGGAAAGTTCGGCATTTACGAGTTCTGTCTGAGGGAAGACCCATTTCTGTTCAAGCTCCGAAATCGGAATTACACGAAGAAGGACCGCTTCCTTTTCGCTGCCGTTCTCCTGATCAAGGAGCGAGACTTTGTTGCAGAAAGCAAGTGACTGCTCGCCATTCATAGGATTGGTATAAGCCCGGGTTATGTTGATCGAATCTCCTATTTCAGAGATCCACTTAACGTCATTCAAAAGATTCAAGCGTTCATAAGAAACAGCAAAGTCATCTGAAGAACCCAGTCTCGGGCGCGTGGAAAGACCGGTAAGAGTATCGAGCCGGATAATATGCGCCGAAGTGTTATTAAGCACATGAGAGGCCCGGATATAATCAGCTGCCTCTTCCATTGTCATGCTTTTGCTGTTGATATACTGTGCCCATACATCGCATATCCGCTGCTCGCCTTCAAGATAATTGGCTGTCACCTGTTCCATGGTAACCGTCGTGTTTTTAAAATGGGCTATCTGCCTGCGGTAAGAATCCCTGTTCTCGAATCTGGAATAAAGCACAACGAAGACCAGTATGCCAGCCATAATGATCACGTTGACAATAACAATTAAATATTTTTTCAAGTTCTTAGCGGATTCCATCACGTTTTCCTTTAAAAATATTTGATAAATCTAATTATACCAAGATTTTATATAAATGAACTAATCACCTTTGATCACAGAAGCCATTCAGAAAACGCCACCGTATCAAAAGCATATGTTTTGTTCAACTCAAATTCATTTTCTTAAGATCTCAGTTCTTTCAGATCCGACTGAATGGAAACGGTACACCGTGTCCACAAGCTAAATAACCGGGTGATAATTCAGCTATCTTTCTGATCGTATCTCTCATCTCTTCGACAGAATACGCATGCGGAGGCTCCATAGGCATCCCGTTTATAACAGCATATGCATCACCTGCATAAAGAACGCCATCTTTCAACACCCCGTATGACCCTTTTGTGTGTCCCGGAAGATGTACTATCTCTATATCGTAGCCATACTGACGGGCAACTTCAGTCGGGTTAACATCAAGCAATATATCAGGGGCATACTGCTTACTCTTAAAAAACGGTGTCTTAGTCCAGAAAGTGATCCATTTAACCCGGTTCGCAAACCGGTTGTGCGTCGGATGCTGAGGCTGCTCACCAAAGTTGCGGATCAAGGTCAGGTCTTCTTTTCCAAGCCAGATCCTGGCATTGAAAACCTGTTTGAATTTAGCAGCATTCCAGTCATGATCCGGGTGTGCATGAGTAATAAAAATATCGGTAATGTTGTAATCGTTTTCGATGATCCAGTTAAGTAACGGCTTTGAGGTTGTCGAGAAGCCGGTATCTATGAGCATGTCACCATTTTTACCGGAAATGACATAAACGGATATTGGAGCATCTCCGCTAAGTTCCGTGAAATAACTGATATTGCCGATCTGTACATTATTGCTCGTTTGTATTCTCATAAGTTTTATTCTCTTAGTTTTTCTTCAAACATCTTATCACGTTACCCTTCCGGTTATATTGTACATATAACTGAAGAACGTTTTGTTTGGTCTGTAAAGTGCGCGGAAAGGACCTCTGAAGTATACCGTTATTTTTTAGCGTGCTTCTTTTTCCTGACAGCGGAAAATACGGCAACGCATGCTGCTGCAGCAATCGCAGCGCCGGCTCCGATATAAAGATTCCTGTCTGCTGTCTTATACTTCGAAATGGTGATGTCGAGCGTCACAATGTTGCTTGCCAGATCCGTCTTAAAGTCACCGTTACACTGTTCGGAAAAGACCTTGATAGTGTAGTTCCCGGGTGTCAGATCTGCCGGAACATTAAGCAGCGCTTTGCCTGAATCCGCCGCGTCGCCAGATGAGTTGTCGGCGATATTTCCGTAGTAAAGAATGGTGCCTTCTGTGTCTTCGATCATCACCGAGATATATTCATTCGCGCCTGCCTTAGCGCCTGTGTAATTGAGCTTTACCGCGCCATCTTTGAGGATCGTTTTAGAGCCTGAAACGGAAGCTTCGAAAACAGGTCTTGTATCGTCTTTTATAGTAAGCTTCCAATCACTGCCGGTATAAGAACCGACTTCTTTCATTGCGTCCGCGCCGGGCACGCCCGAGGTTTTGCCGCCCTCGGCAGGAGATGAGAAAAGCACTTTTGAAGTGTCGATATTCATCGCGGGACGCACTGCGAAAATGAAGTTGTTAACATTGCCGCCTCTTACGAAAACGTTGCCTTCATTAAAAACGTTCGCCGCGTTTTTTGCGTCGCCGGGCGTCCTGAGCCACCAAGCGCCCGACATGTCAGCGCCCGTGATCGCACGCTTGCTCTTGGTGTATTCGGTGGTAAGCGCGACGCGCGTGCCGCCCTTATCCTTCCAGTCAGTGGGGAAACCCAGGTCCGGATCGATCACTTCATAAACGGATAAAAGATAAACCTTGTCATAGGTATCGGCACCTGCTTCAGAGCCCTTCGCGCCGTCCTCATTTACGACGAGGGATTCAAGGACAGCGCCCTGCTCCTGCGCGGTGAAGGCATTATCAAGGAATTTGCTGTTGAGCCACTTTCTCAGGGAACATTCTTCCCAGGTGACTGTCTCGGCTGATGAATTATATACAACGCAATCTAGGTTCTGATCTGATACGACGAAAAGGCTGCCGTCGTTTGCGAGAACTCTCCACTTGACGGGCTCCCTGTTGCTGTCTGTCGCATCTTCACTCGTGACGGACTGCCAGTAGTTCCCGAAATAAATATTGCTTTCCATCGCGCCCTGAATATGTGCCGTTCCGCTCATGATCGCTTTGACGGATTTGTCATTATTGCCGGATCCTGCGTTAAGAGATTTTTGAAATGCCGAAAAAGACAGTAATCCTGCCATCAAGATTGTAGCCGTGCTCACAAAAGCTTTACGCAAATTCATATCAGATCTCCCTTTTATCAATATACAAAGGAAGATACCGAATGTCCATCATAATCAGCCTCTTTGTAATTTCTAATCAACCCGCAGTAAATTATACAGGATCTCCTCCGAAGAAGAGATCCTGCCTTAGTTAATGTGATCTGCAGATTAATACTGTAAGCCTTTTACTTTGAAGCCTTCATCCGTCCAAACCCAGGTTGCCACTGCAAAATCTTCTCTTACTTCCCATGTTCCATCCCCTCCGGCATCGTAAATCTCGTCCTTTATAGGGAGCAGAACTGCATTGATCTTGTCAAGAAAATCCTGTACCTCCCTAAGGCTCTTGCAGTCAAATTGAATACCGTTGCAGAGAAGAGTAGGATTGCAGTAGTCTTCATCTTCATCTTCCCACACTTCCTCGCAATATCTGATCTGATTCTCCGGTATGGAGCTTCTTACAATGTTATGCAACTGTTCAAGCTTATCGGGGTATTTGCTAATATCAAAAGCCGCCCAAAGATGAAGCTGTTCAGACCACCACTCATGCGAAAATGTCTGATCGATAATATCCTCGGTACCTGATGCAAGAACATCAATATCTTTGCCATCCAAAACCTTATGATACAAAAATTCTCCACTATCAGGATAAAAAACGAAAACCTTGTATGTAAATGCATTTTTACGCTTATACGATTCGAGGGTATCGAGCATACCGGCACCGGTCCAGACATTGTATATATAAACCATGTCAGTCTGCTCATTGTCGTCTTCAATGTCTTCTTCATTGTCCACTTCATTGTCTTCATCATTGTCTTCTTCAATGAGTTCATCCTCAAAAAGTTCATGGAGGCGCCCACTGCAAGTCAAATCAACAATAAAACCTTCTGCATCAGGGAGTTCCTCATATAATGCCTCACGAAAACTTTCAGCATCTGTTGATGAGAAACACTTTTGCCCAATAGTCAATGTCGCATTAAACTTTACAGGATAGTACAGATCAAGATAATCTGCTTTATCAGGATATTTCTCACTCAACATTTTGAGCCTCTCAGGAGATCTGTCAAACGACAGTCTGAGCAGTGTTGATAAATAATCCTGCAGATATTCTATAAAATCAAGCTGGTAAATCTTGCTCTTAACTTCAAGGTACTCGTGCATTTCCACAGTATATGAAACGCTATGCCAAATCATATGATTGATATAACCATTATCTTCCATCTCAATTTACACTCCTTTTTCGATTGGATAATGTGCACCGGGCACATATCATTTTTGGTCTTCTACATGCTTATATAATAACACGTATATAAAAGAGCATAGTCCCATTAATCTCCCACTTCCGACCGGACAAACCACTATTTCACATCCAATAAAATCGCCCCGTATCAGATGATCCGCGGCGATTTTTTCGATTCTTAAAACGATGGTTTAGTTGAGCTTTGAGACTTTAAGAATCCTTGATCACATATTCGATATCAACACTGCCGTTTTCGCTGAAAAAGACGTCGAGAACAAAATGGTAGTTGTACGTAATGCTTGCCACCACATCCGAATCGGGATTAAACGCTTCGTAGGATTCCTTTACAGCTTCCTGAAAACCATCGGCACTGGGGTCAGCACCCTGCCAATCAAAACACATCCATTTGATCTCACATGAAGGCTGTCTCTCATAACCGGACCAGTATGAATCCATGTAATCCAGATATGCCTCTTCGCTGGCGAATAGTTCATCTCCGGCTCCGTGCAGCATTGTATCGACAGTTGTTAAGCCGTCACCTTTTTGAGCATGGAACTCGCATCCGCCGATAATATCTCTGGTGATTTCACCATCAAAAGAATAGGAAAAGTAAGCGATCATCTTGTTTTCCCAGTCATCGGTCATATAGTCTTCGATCAGATAATAGTATTCGCCGTCTTTTAAATAGCAGTCATAAAGCGCAATGTGATCCTCAAAATCCGTGGACATGCTGAAATCACCATTTTGATCCTGTCTGTCATTACCATTTAATTTGAATTTTTCCAGAGACGAACAGTCTTCAGATACCTCGAAGACATTTGTAGTTGAGAAATAATCGTACTCCTCACATTTGGTGACAAGAACCTCAAGCCGGCCATTATGATTCAGATCCGCAACCGCGAAGAATCCGCCTTCAAAATTATCTGAAATGGTGAGTCCTGCACCGTAATAACTGAAGTACAGAAAATCAAAATTGGCAGCTATCAGCATCAACTGCGCATCGATATCCGGAACATCTGTAATCACCTTCTCAGATGAAGGCTGCTCTTTATCTTCTGTTGTTTCAGTTGTGATATCTGCCTCAGTTGTTGTGGCAGTGGTAGTAGTTTGGGTCTCCGGCGGAGATTCTCTCCAGGTCTCTTCAGGTGTTCCGCTGCATGAAGCTGCTGTAAATAAAACTCCGGCCGCCATTAATGCGGCAATGATCCTGTTTTTCATAGTTTATCTCCCCTAGTCCTTCAGATCTATGCTGATTATAACAGCAAATAAAGGCTGTATGACTAAGAACAGATTTAAAAACAGATCTTCATCTCAAATACGTTACGATCGCTTTCTTTGATCCTGACATAGGTTCCTTCAGCTTTGTCGCATCTCAGGATCTTCAAGGTCTGTCCCTCTTTGCTTTCTCCCGTATAGTGCACTTCAAGTTCGCTTACCTCATGATTTAACAGGTATTCTTCCGTGAATACGTTCAGTGCGAACTTGATGTATTCGATGTTATTGAGATGGTGAGACATATCGATATTAGAAGATCTTATGATCTGTTCATAGATTTCTTCATAGTCCTGATCAGGTACGGCGAACTTCTCAAAGTCTTCCGTGAACACTTTCTCAGGAAATCCTTCCTGCGGATACGGAACCTTTGAAAGCGGAACCGGGCGGTGCCTCTCGATATCCAAAACACAGGCCTCCTGATTTGCAACCAGAAGTGTTTCACCGTTCTTATCCTTAAATATGCTGTTGACGTTTGTTCTCATCCCCGAATTCTGAACGGTAAACGTTGATGCTACTATCGTTTCACGCCAAAGCGGTCTTCTGAAGAACTTGAATTTCGATTTAGTAAACACCCAAAAGTAACCAAGTTCTCTATAGTAGATACCGTCACAGTTCATCTTGTTAAAGCATTCCGTGAGGTTATCCTGAACCATGAGGACGGCCTGAGCTATACCTAGTTTCAATCCCGAATCAATATATGCAGAGCTGATGCTCCGTTCCTGTGAATAGATCTTATCGTTAATCATGGGTAGCATTATATCATTAAACAAGCCCGGAATTGCGCTCCCGGGCTTAGTATTTATTCAGGATTATCTATCCTCCTGGACAATTAATCAAAAAAGATCCAAAATAACGTCCCAGATCTTTTCTGCCTCTTCCGGAATTCTTCCAGGTATGCTGAGGACTCCTTCTACAACATCCAGGAAACCGCCGCCTGAGACTATTGCGAGATCAGTAATCTCGAGTTCTGTTGATTCGTTATAGATCATTGTGTCATTTTTCATTTTCTTTTCCTCCGTGTGTGAGATTTATTTGATGGCTTCATTATCCTCGGGGACAGGAGGCAATCCAATCAGTGATTTGTATTTCTTTCAGCACAATAAAAGTGTGTTTGTCAGTTTTCCTGCCGGTATAACTTGCTATTGTATACCGGCAAACCTTAATCTGTTAATCCATTCTTGACAGCACAAAATCAGGGGCTTCACCTATAAAGACTGAATCTGTGACATCGATCACTTCATACCCGTCCTTTATATATCCGGCCATAAAACTCTGCTCACTGTCAAAGACCAATTCTTTGCCGTACCATGGATTTGCGGATTGAGGCGTCAGTTCCAGATATATAACTTTGTCTTCAAGATAGAATGTCAAAACGGTATGGAACTTTCCGCTTTTTCTATCATGTAACAGCCATATCTTGCTTGGAACACTGTATTCATCAAGAATTGATTTCATCAGTACAACCGCATCATGGCAGGTTCCGACCTTTGCTTGTCTTGTATCTTTGGGATCCTGAATGCGATAGTCCTTTAATAGCCGCTCGAAAAAAACTTCATCAAAACCCTTGGCAAAATCGGGTTTATACGTTACCCCATTCAAATAGAAACCATATTCATAACCGTTATCCAACAGTTCATCTTTTAACAGGTCACAAGCTTCCTTAATTGTCATTTGCTATCCTCAACAACTCCAATTTATCTTAGTCAGTTTTCCTGCCGGTACTCTGATCCAATTATATAACAAAGCCGGAAGAGCAATCTCCTCCGGCCGGTATCTTCAATGTAATTATTCAGGAATATAGAAAATAAGACCTGATCCGTTTATGCTTTCTTCTTGCTCATTTTCTTAAGAGCTTCATATTCAGCTGCCACAGCACAGTATCCGGCAGTGCATAAAGCGAAAGGCACATAATCGGTCTCTGATACGCCTGTGACCCAGCCGTATACGGTAGCGATGGCCCATCCTATAATGACGACGCTGTATATTATCGTTATAACCTTAAAAACCTTAAGTGTTGTGATCTTTTTTTCGTTTGAATCTTTCATGACTGTTTTCCTCTTTGCTGTTAGATTTTGCTTTTGACATCGTAAGGATAACAAACAGCATCATGTAAAAACGCAAACTGTCGTGAATGGTAAATGTTTAGTCGCGAACTGCAAGTAACCGCTAAGCAGGCCTGCCGGGACAATGATGATTGCATTATCCGTTATACTGTAAATAAGCGCATGTTATAATCTTCGTATCTGTGAGAAAAACCTTAGTAATGATAATCAGCAGTATTCCAACCGGGGATAAGGAGAACAGACATGGAAAACTTCAGTGGTGAGATAAAGTCAGTCAAGTTGGATCTTAAGGTATGTTCGGTCAGCATCGCGGCCGGAGAAGGCAGCGGCCTTAAGGGCGTTGAATACACGGGTGCAAAGGACCTTGAGCCTGATGCGGCATTTGCAGACGGCGCGCTTACTTTTACACAGAAGCCTGTGAGTTTCTTCGGCAGCGGCATTATGGCGGTCAATAAACCGAGGCTCACTATCACGGTCGGAAAAGACACGGTCCTGTTGTTCCTTGATATCTGTATCAGGGCCGGTGATGTCAGCGTGAGCGGTATTACTGCCGACTGGTTTTCGGAAGTTATAGATACGGGAAATATCAACATCAACGAAAGCTCATTTCTCAAAGCCGAGATCAATACCAAGGCAGGAAATACCTATATCAGCAACACGAATCTCAATAAGACGGTTATAAAGGCTAACGCCGGAAATGTTAATCTGGACGCTATTGAGGATCTTGACCGCTACGATATCGAATGCAAGGTGAAGACGGGTGACGTGAAGATCGCGGGAGAGCATTATTCAGGAAAAAACATCTCGATCGTAAGAGGAGCTGAAGATCCGGATTACATAAGGATCAATGTCAATATTGGAAGCGTATCGATCAATTGACAGCAAATAATCCAGTATGGGGAGGAATGGATTATAATTGATTCCTGAAAGGGGATAGTAAAAATGGCAAGAGGCGGACATCACGGTGGCGGATTCCACGGCGGTGGACATCATTTCAGCGGCGGAGGTTTTCACGGAGGCGGCAGCTTTGGCGGCGGCGGTTACCATGGCGGTGGCTACCACGGCGGCGGCGGTTATGCCGACGATGGTGAAGATATGATCGTCAAATTGATCTTCGTAGGTATTGTTGCTGTCGCATACTTCGCTTATGCGGTTGCCATAGGCAATGTGCCCGGAATGAACCTTATTAATCTCGGCATGTTTGCTGTGTCTGTTCTTTTCTATTTTCTCGCATTGAAAGCATTCGGCAGGCAGGAAGGCATATATCATCTTCACCAAACATCGATTTTTCCCAAGCTTCAGGTATGGAAGGCTGATTACAAGAATTATGCTCCGGCCGGCACTGTAAGCGACAAAGTCTCCTGGGCGGAAAAATCCGGCAGTAAATACCGCATAGCTTTCTATGACAGGGATTTCGGCGAAGAGAATATCAGGAAAGTAAATGAACTTATCAAGAGGACTCCGAAGATCATCTGGATGAGTTCCGTGGTCTGGCTTATCGTCGGCATCTTCTTTGCCTGCGCGACGCCTGTCTTTTATGAATTTCTCATTCCATATTTTGAGACCAGGGAAATGACCGATGAAGCGTTTGCTTTTGTTGATGAACTGATCTTCTATTTGCCGGCAGGAATTACATTGCTCAGCGCGCTCTCATGCTATATTCTGATGGTTGTCAGAGATAACCTTTTGCACAAGTGTGCGCTGAGGATAGTTGAAGATAACAATGCTGCGTTTGAGAGGATGAAGACAGAGGAATTCATTGTTTCGACACTGAGCAGCAAGTGGTATTACAACAACTGTCCGAACTGCGGCGCGGCTGCGGAAAATGATATGCTTTACTGCAATCACTGCGGAACTTCGCTTGAAGTGGAGGATAAGGATAAGGCAAATATCTCTGCTGTCCACCTCATATCCTCGGAAGCGGAAAAACTGGGCGCGATGCCGGAAATAAAAAGACATACGGATTAACCGCGTTCTCTCTTCTCCCGGGTCCGTAAGACAGACTATTCTTAATTCAGATACTTATTCTCGTATTCTTCGACCGGGATAGGCTTGCTGTAATAGTAGCCCTGGATAACGTCGCATCCCAAAGACCTTAATTCATCTATCTGATCCCTGCTCTCGGCGCCTTCTGCCAGGCAGATGAAGCCCAGTTCCTTTGCGAGGGATATGATGTGTCTTATGACTGAGATGTCTTTGGCGATCATATTTTCGACGCCGACTTTATCGACAAAACTCTTATCGATCTTCAGCGTGTCAAGCGGCATCTGCGTAAGGAGCGAGAATGAGGAATAACCGGTTCCGAAGTCATCCATCGAGATGCGGAATCCCTGATCCCTCAGTTCATTCAGAACATGGATCATCTGCTCAGTGTTATCGTAAGAAGCACTCTCTGTAAGCTCAAAGTCGATAAGATCATGGTAGACGTTATACGAATCAACGATCTCCGTCAGGTGCTTAACGAGGTTTTTGTCGTAGAGACGGTCACGCGAGAGGTTGACCGATACCGGATAGAGGATCTTCCCTTCCTTTCTCCACTTGTCAAAAGCCATACAGACCTTCCTGAGCACGATGTCGTCGATCTTGCCGATCGAGCCGTCGCGCTCAAAGAACGGTATGAACCTGCCGGGATAAAGGAATTCCTTCTTCTTGTAATTCCATCTGATCAGGGCCTCGGCACCCTTGATCTTCTCGGTCCTGATGTCGAACTTAGGCTGCAGGTATACGACAAACTCATCGTTCTCAACGGCCGTATCGAGGTAAGCCTTTATGTAATTGCCCCACAAAATGTCCTCGTGCATCTTATCCGTGAAGATGACGATATCTGTCTTGTTGTGATTCGTGCCGAGCTTCTGCGCGAGCTTGCCGGCATCTGCGACCCTGTTGCCCGACAGGAGCGATCTTTGCATCGGAACAACACCGCATCTGAAGTAGATCCTGTAGTTCGGATCTTCTTCCAGATATGATAAATCGTCGAAAAACTCCTTGAGCCGGGCGATCATCAACTCCTCGGGCATGTCTTTGATCATCATGGCGAAATTGTCATTGTGGCATCTCGCGCTCGTATAGACAAAATCTGATTCATTCATCGATTTAACAATGTTACAAAGCACCTTGTTGGCCGCAATATGGCCATATACTTCGTTTATGACCCTGAATTCCTTGATGTCAAAATGCACGAATGCGTAATCCCTGATACCGTAGTCCATGGGCATCTCAAGGAAAGGAACAAGATGGTTCCAGTTGTAGTGATTCGTGATCGGATCGATAAAGGCTTTGGTATAGAGTTCCTTTTTCTCAAACGTATCGTACTCGTCTCTGATGATCCCGGCAGCGCGGTCTTTATCGACCTGCATCTCGTAGAGGATCCTGATCTTCTTGCCGCTTAAGAAAACGCTTATGACTTCAGGATCTTCCCTGACCGACAGGTCACTGTAATTCCTGTGGGCATCATCGTCTTCCCATATCTTTCTGAATATGCCGTTTATAGAATCAATATTGATCTCGATCTCATTATCGATCTCTATCGAATAGAAAAATGCTTCATCAAGCTCGACTGATCTGAGCTCCTGCGGGTAATCAACATGCTCATCTCCGGATCTGAATTCAATGCCGATAACAGGCTTTCCCAGCGACTTCACGTAGAAAATCCCGGGATAGTCGTAAGTGCCGAATTTATTTGTATTGCGTCCGACTTCATCCGGGATACTGCCGCCGTAAAACGCCGCGATATCATTCGCGTCTGCGTCAACGTAGTACATGATCCTCTTGGGTTTATACAGCTGGTTAAGTTTATTGATGAACATTTCTCCCGCCCGGCCTTGCCTTATGATGAATTAATTATCTAAGAAAACTGCTTATTTCCGTTTATTGATGAGACGGTCTTCGAACTCATTCACCGAAAGCGGATGATCGAAAAGGAATCCCTGCGCAATTCGGCAATCGTTCTTTCTTAGGATCCTGAGCTGTTCTTCTGTCTCAACACCTTCGACGACGCATTCAAGGCCCATATCATGCGCAAGCGAGACAAGATGTCTGAACATAACATTTGATATATTTTCTTCATCTTCCGTTGCAGGGACAAAGCTCTTATCGATCTTAAGAACATCCCAGGGGATCTCACGGATGAGATTCAGGGATGAATACCCTACACCGAAATCATCCACGGCAGTCTTTACCCCCTGCTTCTGAAGACCGCTTACGATACGTCTCAGATCGCTGAACATAACATCAGATGTAGTCTCGGTAAGCTCGATCTCGATAAGATCGTGAGGGACATTGTACTTATCGATTATTGAGATTATGTGATCCGTAAGATCGAGGTCGATCAAATGCTTTCTGGAGAAGTTGACCGATACTCGCACCGGCTTAAGGCCTTCATTAAGCCATCTGACCATATCCCTGCAGACATGCTCAAGAACATAGAAATCCAGTTCGGATACGAATGTATTGAGTTCAAGGATAGGAATAAATTCTTCCGGTGGTATTACCCTTCCGTCCCTCTGCCAGCGGCAAAGCGCCTCGGCACCGACCGGCTGTTTGGTATCAATATCGACCTTGGGCTGGTATTGAACGATAAATTCCTCCCTCTTAAGTGCTGAGGGGAAAGCTGTCTGTATCCTCTTAACGTGATCACTCTCGGTCTTCATCTTATCGCCATACACAACGATACGGTCACCTTCGTGGCGTTTCGCGACATTTCCCGCGAAAATGATCTTATCCATGATGTCTCCGTATGACTTCATCATGTACGGCGTAGGCAGGGCATATACACCTGCAGCAACAGATACTGATACCCTCTGTTCGCCGGAAACGTCATAAGCGATGGGAGTACCTGAAAAGATCCTGAAGACATCTTCCTGCACGCCTTTGTCGAAAACACCTATGAACTTATCACCGCCGAGCCGGATGATTATTCCGGTGTCCCCGATGATATCGCTTAGCAGTTCATAGTATTTGCGCATTACTATGTCACCGTTCTCGCGTCCGATCTCCTGATTGATGATCGTGAAATTATGAAGGTCGATGTGGAAAGACACTTTGCCACCAAGTTTATTCTCAGCATTATTAATATCCATATATCTGGCAAAAGCACGGAAATTGCGGTATCCGTCCAGATCCGAGAAACCGAACTCTTCGAGTATTCTGATAAGTCTCACTCTGCTGACATACCCGATAACTATCCTCAGCAGTGAATCAAGCTGCTGGATGTCCGTATCGTCATGAACATATTCATCCGGATCGGAATACAGCGTTCCTATGATGACGGCTTTGGAAGGTGAAGATATCCTGAGACGCAGGAGGACCTGTTTGCCGTTACCGGTATCATAATCACAGAAGATCTCGCCGATTCCGCGCTGTTCCATCATCGGCGTGATATAAAATTCCGAAACCGCCTTTGTAAGCCTGTATTCCCTGCAGATCTCCAGTATCAGATCAACATAAGCTTCACGGTCTACAGGTTCATTATGTGTAATGCGGACCAGACGTTCCAGATATGAATAATACTTTTCATTACTGACACAACTCATAAGGATCACCTCGAAAACAACAATAATGGATCAGTCAGATCCGCGCTTTTCAAGACCGGGTCCTTTTACACCAACAAGTCTTGATACCAGCGGTGATAAAAGGACAGACAAAACATAACTGATCAAAAGGGTCGGTATAAGAAGCTTGATCCAGTTCCCCAGCCACATTACCGCAAACGGCGGCAACTGGCTCAAAGCCTCAGCCGGCAGCCTCATTCTTGCTGTAAGAACGCCGGCAAAACTTAAGATAAGGCTGATTATCAAAGTATTCCCTACAGAATTAGGGATCGCATTGATGAGGAAAAACCTGATTCCGGGCGGATTGGCATTGGCCTTCCTTGCAAGCATGGCTCCAAGCCTTCCAAGCGGTATCACCAGTGCGATTATCACGCCGATAACGATCGATAAAGCTATGTTTGAGACATAGATCATTGCAGCAGGAGTATATCTGACTGATTCCGGATTGTTTTTGATCACAAGCGCAGCGGAAACGGCACCCATTACGGCAGAGATGATGATCGACATTATGATTCCTACAAGACGTTCTTTTCTCATAAGCCTTCTCCTGCAAAAATCCGGGCGTTTCTTAATATATAAATTAATCTTAACAGGATTTTGAGAAATATGGATAAACCAAATGTTAACTTTTACCTTTAAGCATAATGAGTTGTCTCAAAACCGCACCGTTTAAGCCGTAACCATAAACAGAGCATGGAAGTATTTCCTCATTGCCATCAGTTCGTCAAACGTACCCTGTTCCTCGATCCTTCCGTCCCTCATTACAAGGATCCTGTCATATCTGCGCATGAGGCTCTCCTCGAGAGAATGGGTTACCACGATCCTTGTTATTCCATTAAGATCCAATATGTCCGAAGATACTTTGTGCGCAGTCTGTGGATCCAACGCAGCCGTGATCTCATCAGCTACAAGAACAGATGATCTCTTAAGAAGGCTCCTGGCTATGGATATCCTCTGTTTCTCGCCGCCTGACAGCGCTTTCCCGCTCTCACCGCACATAAGGCCTGTTCCGCGCTCGTCGACTAATTCATTCAGATTGGACCTTCTGACTGCCTCGCTTATTTCCTCTTCCGGGAAATCACGGAACATCGTGATGTTATCCTTTATGGAAGAATTAAATACAAACACATTCTGATCTATTGAAGACACCTGGTCGAAAAATGAATCCGAAGATGAATCCTTCAGATCGGTGCCATCCCACAATATGCTGCCGCTGTATTCCGCTCCGCATGCGCCGGACATTATAAGATTGAGCAGCGTGGATTTTCCGCTGCCGGATGCTCCCACGATCGCATAGGATTTGCCGGCTTCAAAATCAAATGAAATATCATGAAGGACTTCTTTTCCGTCTTCATACGAAAAGGACACGTCCTTTACGGTTATTCCTTTCTCCAATCTGGAGAGTTCTGCATTGCCTTCTGCGAATGTGCTTTTTTCCAGAGATCCCGCTATCTTATCCATAAGCGCTCTTGAAGCTTTGCGGGCTGCAAGGAGTCCCGGCAGTTCAGCCACCGGAGCAACTACAAAATTCATAAGATTTACGAAGATCATTACGGTTCCGGCTGTTACGCCCTTGCCTGAGAGGGCCAGATATGCGCCTGCAAAGAATACGCTTACCTGGGCGATCAGGCCTGACAACTGACCTAACGTACTGATAAAGATCTGAAGTCTTGTGCGGTTATATTTCGAGTTCTCCAGTCTGGTATTCTCGGCCGAGAAAAGTTCCGAGACTGGCCTCTCGGCACGGAAAGATTTGATTACGGAAAAGCCGTTAAGACAATCTGTTACCGCAGCGGTAAAACTCTTGTTCCTGTCAGATACAGCCACTTCTGCCTTACTCATCTTCTTGCCGGACATAAGCGACACCAGAAGGGGCAGGAACGTCACACCCACCGCTATCAGCGTAAGAAGCGGCGAATAATAGATCATCATGGCAAGCGATGTCACAAACGATGTTACCCTGAATACAAAACTGAATTCCTTATCAAGATAGTTGGCCTCGATCGAAGCACAGTCATTCGTGAGTGCCGAGAGATAGGCAGCCGTGCTCTCCGAACGGAAAGACATGATGTTTTTTTCGAGCAGTTTCCCGAACAGTGTTTCCTTATAATTCTGCATTGCCTTCCTTATATACCTGGGCTTTGCACAATACGTCACATAGGACGCTGCAAGGAAGAATAATGCGACAAAAATACTGATTATCAGAAGTTGTCCGATACTGAATCTTCCGTTCCCTGATGCGCAATCTATCAGCTCTCCCGTGAGCCAGGACACCCCGAGTCCCAGTGTTCCTGACAGGAACGCTCCTGCGGCCGAGAGGATAAAATTGACGTGGTTGTCCCTATGGAACTGAGTTCTCAGTTCCACATATATAGCTTTGTTTTTCATGTGAACACCTACCTGTTGATTTTATTCCACAATGCTGTGAATTTCTTGTCACCTAACATATCAACCGTATACTTTATGGATTCCATGGCTGTCTCACCGAGAAGAGTGAATGAACCAATATCTTTCTGAAAATCAAACAGCTTAATGATATCCGTGGTTTTCTCTTCGGCAGAATCAAAAAACACCGCCAGTCCCAGCGCTTCTTTAATCAGTTCGGAAGCTCTTTCCTTCTCACCGCTCTTAAAATATGCAAAACTCTCTGCTGTCAGGACCGAACAGTTTAACTTATCGAAAAAGCACGGTTCTTTTGTCTTTCTGATATTTTCTGTATATTCCTCACACCACCGTGCCAGGGTCTTCATACTGTTCAGATCACCTTTATTCTTGTAGTAAAAAAGTAAACCGAAAGCAGTATTAAGGAGTTCAAAGCAAAGATCAGTAAAGCTTGAGATCAGCTTATAATAACAGTCCTCACTGGTATCACCCTTCATGGAGGTAAGCCATCCTATCTTTGAACTGAATACCCCGGCCTCATTGTTCTCGATCATCATGGAGAGCGCCTTATCCTGTGCGTCGGTCAGAAAGTATAAGAGCGCAATATTGCCTATGAGAGACAGCCTGCCATAGCGTGGATCGATATCGTATGGAACGATGCATAATGCTTTCTCAAAAAGCGATATGGCCCTTCTCATCATGAACGTGTCCTTATCTTCAACGCCGAACGACGAGAAAGCATGACCTGCAGCCGTTAATACGCTGTAGTCATTCGGATATCTGATAAGAGCTCTCTCCGCCTCATCAAGCGCTGTACGGTCTTTCTTGCCTAACAGGCTGTAAATGTATTTCGTAATGTCGCCTTTGCGTTTGTCAGCCATTTCATATCCGAGAAGCGTATCCACCGAAGTATCGAAAAGGTCTGCAATCCTGACGAGCATTCCGATCTCCGGTGATGAGAGACCTGCCTCCCACTTATATACCGCACCCGATGTAACGCCCAGTGCATCGGCCAGAGCTTCCTGCGTGAGCGAACGCTCTTTTCTCATCCTCTTCAAATTATCTGCAAATCTGATTTCCATACTGCGGTCTCCTGTCCTCTGACTTTTGACCTTATGATAACTGATGCCGGCAGCTATTTGAACTGATTGCTAATACTAATCAGATTTTATTTTTCCTACTGTCAGTATGGTTTTTCGAGACTTGAAAGAATTATTCATTTTATCCCAGGCTGGAGGAAAATGCCTTATTCTTAATACATTTCAAGGATTCTTTGAGTTATACGTTGTGCTAGGATACTCAGGTATGGGAATAAATAATGGGAGATAAGTCAAATGAAGAGACTCAGAAGTTTGATTGCAGCAGTTCTCGTTGGTTCAGCAATACTTTCCGTTGCGGGTTGTTCAGCTTTTAAGGTTAAGTTAATAGACAATGAAAAAACTTTCTTTGATGCGCTGGAAAAGACTGCCGGCATCAAAAAGAAGGATACACTGGTTCACGAAAAGAATTCAACTTACGACGGACATGATGTTGAATATGTGACTTTTACTGATCAGGACGGCAGTTCATTCTGCTATATCAGGTACGAAGATGCAGATGACGCAATGGATGAGTTTATGATCACATATGACAGTCTTGAAGATCTTCTCAATGACGGAACGTTTGAAGGATCAAACAGGAGAATGATAAATAACGATCAGGGTTATATTCTTCTGGATGGCAGCGTTGAAGAGGGTACCGCATTCGCCGGAATGACATTCTTCACGGGTGACACACATTATTACGGCGGCTATTACGTAAACAATAACGTTTACATAGAAATACTCACTCTGGACGGCAGCAAGAGCGATAAAGAAATGATAGACGCGATGCTGAAGGAGCTGGATCTGCCAACCCCGTAATGCATCGTGATATCATGACCAGGAACAATTAAAGCAGCCGGTCTTACTTTGAAGTCTTGATTACGTTATCTCCGTAGATGGTCTTCCAGTCGTTCTTCATGGAGATGACTTCATAGCCTTTGGATCTCCATTTATCTGCCTTTTCATTGCCCTTCTCGGTGTTGCCGTAATCACGTGTCTCATCATCTGCCACGAGCATGAATACCTTGGACAGATACTGTTCATTCTGCACTGTATAGGCTGCCATACTCTCGTCGCCGCTGCTGTTCCCGAAGCAGAGGACGGGTGTCTTGCCGAGTTCTCTCGAAAGCATACTTACCTTATTCATTTTTACGTTCTTGATGAGAAGTTCGTCAGTTCTTACAACCTGATCGTCTTTGACATATACATATTCAAGCCCGTCCGTGTCCCCCTGACCTCTTGCCTTGAGCATGACATCCATTCCGATGAAGTGGTTTTCGGCGATCGGAAGAACTCCTGAAGCAAGTTCACGGCACATGAAACGGTCGGTACCGCTGCATACATAAACTGTGAATCCATTGGCATTCAGATAATTGATAACTTCGATCATGGGCTTGTAGAAAGCTTCCTTGTATGTCATGTTCTCGAATCCGACGACATCTCTTTTTGCAAATTCCCTGACATACTGCGCATATCCTTCAAGCGTCATGCCTGCAAATGCCCTTGCATTCTGGACCGCGTGATCGTACTCGATATTCTCGGCAATAATGCCGGTCTTGGCAGCCTCGACAATCTGATCGGCAACCTGTTTTTCTGCCTCATCAGCCATAAAAGAAGGATCCTCATTTACACGGTAAGCGTACATCCACCATTCGACATAGATAGGAGCAAGTTCGCCATAAAGAGTACCGTCAAGATCAAAGACTGCGATACGGTCCTCTTCGGGAATGTAATTCTTGGAGTTCTTATCTGTTACGTCTGATACATATTCCTTTAATGCGGCAAGTGACTCAGCGTCATTAACCCACAATGAGAAATCATCACTCTTGTTATTCTTGGCAGCACAGCCGGAAATCATTGCTGCCGTCATGCATATGATAAGCATCAGAGAAAAAACTTTTCTTAGTTCCGAAGTCAGTCTGTTCATAACCGTGCCTCCTGAGTTTATAGTCATAAACTAACACACGGTTTTTTTCATTATGTTGAGAAAGTATTAACCAACAGAAAACATAATACGGCACTCTTTTAAACTATAGAAACAGAAGAGATCCCGGATCATGTTCTGGGAACGAAGTCTTCTCCATAAGACAATCCGTACCCCTTCTCGAATAAACAGTCCTCCAGACCGATTATCTGCCTGTCAGATCCATACCAGGGAGACGGAAGCCTTCCCGTAAAATCAGCATATCCGCAAAGGACGTCCGAAATGCCCTTGCCTTCAGAACCCGGAAGATAACACATAACCACACTGTCCCAGGTGTCATAATACGACTTCCCGAGGAAGATATGTCTTCCGGCTACAATGCAGGTAACAACAGGTTTGCCAAGTGACCCGGCCTGCCTGACCGCACTCATATTATTTGCCAGGCCGTTATTTCCGCTCAGACTGAGATCTATGGAATCACCGAACCATTCAGCATAGGAATCTTCACCGACGCAGAGAATGATCACATCAGCTTCATCGAAACGTTTCGGATCTGTAATAACTTCAATACCGTATTCATCAGCGTTCTCCATAAACGCTTCTTTTATCGTGGTAACGCCTTCGATATCTGCTACGGGACTTTTATTCCATCCCAGAGTCCATCCTCCGACCTGGGCCGCGCAATTATCAGCCGCAGGTCCCAGTATCAGCACTTTGCTTCCCTCTTTGATCGGCAATGTGTTATTGTCATTTTTGAGAAGGACAAGGCTCTTTTCGACAAGCTGCTCGGCAACTGCCCTGGAATCTATGGAACCCACTTCACTGCTGACCTTTATGTTCTCACAATACGGATCATCGAAAAGACCTGCATCTTTCTTAACTTTGATTATCCTTGTGACCGCGTCATCCACGCGCTCTGTTGTGATCTTTCCATTTTCGACGCTGTCAACAATGATCTTTCTCGCCTGCTCATACTTCTCGCCTTCCATGAGCATATCGATACCGCTGTTGATCGCTGTAATGACCTGCTCTTCATAAGTGTCCGGGGATGTATAATGTATTGCCATGCTGTCGCTTACGACAAATCCCTCAAAACCCATCTCGTTCTTCAGCTTCCAGATATATTCTCCGTTCTCATGCATCTTGACCCCGTTGAGTGATGAATAACTGACCATTATGGTCTGAACACCGGCGTCGATCTGGGCCTGATAAACCGAAAGGAGCTCATTGATCTCATCTTCAGACAGCGAAGCATTGCCTCTGTCGATCAGGCTTAAGTAACTGTATTCCTCATGATCCCCTGAGCCAAACATCACATTACCGTCACCGAAAAAGTGCTTTGCGCAGGCTATGACTCCGCCGTCGACAAGTCCTCTCGTATATGCCGTGGAAAGTCTTTTAATAGTCTCAATATCCGAACTGTAGCATTCATAGGTCCTGCCCCATCTGGGATCATTAGACTGGGCCACGCAGGGATAAAGGTTCCACATCATGTGACACTGTTTGGCTTCATTAGCCGTGATGAGTCCCGCCTGATAAGCAAGTTCCTCGTCATTTGCAGCGCCCATACCGATATTATGAGGAAAGTAAACGGCACCGACACAGTACCCGACACCATGAACATCGTCCTGGGCCAACAGGAAAGGTATACCTGCTTCAGACTCAATAGCGGCTTTCTGGTAATCATCAATGATCCTGCTCCACTCTTCAGCAGTATGTACCCCTTCATCGCCATAGATGCTTCCGTAACAACAGTCCTGCATGCCCTGGATCTTCGAATTGTAAAGTATCGGCTGAACCATCTGGGCTGCCTTTTGTTCCAGAGTTAATTCTGCGGTAATCTCTTCAGGTGTCATAGCCGCATATCTCTGATACTTAAAATCGTAGATATCTGCCGAAGTTTCCGAGGTTTCCGTGGTTTCAGATGTCATCACGGTCTCTTCCGGCCTGCATGCGGCTATAGGCAGGATCATAGAAAAAACAAGAAACAAAATCAGCGCTCTTTTCATATCAATCACCCTTCCATTAACGGTTCTTCTCCATGCTAATTTAGATGATAACAACGCTGTTTATATTTTATGTGTAGGCATTATGGAATTTATATGAAGAACGGTAAAATGGTTACAGTTATCCGGCTTTATGGGCGGAAGGCAGGCCGTCAGCTATTGGGACGGCACTCAGCTTGCAGGAGCTTCCACTGACACCATGCCCGAAGCGGGCGGTGCATACTATGAACTGATGAGATTGTTTAACGATGCACGGATGCAGGAAGATAAAGGTGAAACATGATCGACTATGAAACTATCGCAAGAACAAATCACCGCAGCGGCATGAACTGCGCAATGGCTGTTTATAACGCTCTGGGAATAAACAACACAAACAAGACTGAAGCACCGCGTCCGAGAGCCGAAGAAGGCAAATGCGGGGCTGTACTGGCAGCTGAGCAGACTATCCGGGAAATGGGCGGTACTGAAGACGATGTAAGAGAGTTCGACAGGCGCTTTTTGGAAAAGCACAAGTATCTCAAGTGTTCGGAACTCCGCGGATTCTTAAGCGGCAAGTGCAACGATTATGTAGGTACGGCTGCTGCTTTAGTCGGACAGATGGGCATCATGCACGATCCGGAATAAACGGCTTAAGGATAAGTTAAGTTTCATTTCAGTCTGTGGAAAGACTCCTCCTATACCATTAGGTTATTGAATCGAGGGGGTCAATTATGGAACTTTTAATCTCTAAAGCTGTCAGCAGTGTTATTCAGATCATTTTATTCTCACTTATTCCGTTCATTTGGTGGCTTATTACCGCCAGAAAAAAGATGAACTTTTTCAGGTGGATCGGACTTAAAAAAACCGCCGGAACCAGTTTTTTGCTTTGGACAGCAGGCATTTCGGCAGCTTTTATACTGGTCTCATTCTTTATGCTCACTTCATTAAAAGGCGTGGAGATGGCTACATCCGATTTTGCCGGTCTCGGCATCGGCGCTTTGCCCGCAATCCTTGTCTATGCTCTCTTCAACACAGCACTTCCTGAAGAGATCCTGTTCAGAGGCTTTATCCTTAAGAGGATAGCCAATAAATTCGGTTTTGCTGCAGGCAACACCGTTCAGGCTCTTATTTTCGGCATCGTACACGGAATAATGTTCTTCACGGTCACAGGACCTGTTAAGGCATTGCTCATAATACTGTTTACGGGAATCATCGGATGGTTTATTGGCTTCATCAATGAGAAAAAAGCTGAAGGATCCATCATCCCCGGCTGGATAATACATTCGATCGCAAATATCTTCTCGGGTCTTTGCTCGGCATTCCTGCTCTTTATCTGAAAAGGATCAAGACAGATCATTCCCGGACAAAGTCATTATATCTTTCTTGAGCAGGCAAAGGTATTAAACCAGATCCGCGATCTTCAGATAAAACTCATATAATTCTGCCGGCTGGATCCATTCTCCCAGATAGGATCTTTCCAGGCATCCGTTCACGGCAATGGCAAATTTGCCGTCGGGGCTGTAGAAGATCGTGTGGCGTTCATCCTGATCCATACTACCGCCGTCATAGTAATTATGGTCAACAAGATGATACGGCAATGTATCGGAGTATTCATAGATGCCCGGAATATCACAGGTCTGATAAATGACCAGACCCTGACCGGCAATGATCTTGCCTCCACGCTCAAAGTCGGAGACCTTTGAAGGATCGGCTCCCAACGCTTTAGCAAGCGCCTCAACATAAGCCTGAAATTCCGCTTCCGTGCTTTCAACATTTCTTATCTCAGTCGGAAGAGCCCTGAACATCGGCCAGTATTCAAACACATCAGTAATATATGTCTCGGAATTGATCCTGAAAAATTTATAACCGTTCGGATAATTCATAAGATAATAAATGTCTATGGGGTATTTATCGAGAAATTCTCCGATCGTTCCGTCAGTGACCATATCATCCGTAAAGCCAGTTATTTTCGAAAACGCATCACCGGACATGACCAGAGGTTCGCCTAAAATTATCTGCTCATTACTGTCGATCTCATTTATCAGTTTGATAAAATCCTCATAACCTTCAGGATATTCATCGAAAAGCTGTTTATTTTCTGAATAATACTTCGTTCCGCCGTCCCTGGTCTCCAGGAAATAATGGATATATACGCTTCCGAGATAATCGTGTTCACCGGACACCTCAGAATACATCCCGTAATCTTTTCTTCTGTCCTTCGCGCAGGCAGGTTCTTCGATATTTTTAACATAGGATATGATGTATTCGGCCTGTTCACGGGTTATCTTGATACCGGTGTCTCCGTCAACGACGCAGTTCACAGCTTTACTATAGACCCCGTTCGGGGCATCTGTGGCATTTAATACTTCTATGTATAATTCATCAGGAATCGTGTTCTTAACCGGTACAGGCAAAGAATTACATCCGCACAGCAAAACAACAGCTGACAAAATAGCACAAACGAATTCCCTTTTCACAACCGGCACTACCCCCTCGATAGTAATCATCTGCTCTGCCTAAAGCTATATAATAACTTATGTTGCATTGGAACTGAACAGAATCAGAATGCAGACTCTATTACCTCCGCCATCCTGTTGATATCTTCACTGCCGCGTCTCATGAGCAGCCATATGATGTCCTGATGGAAATTGGTAACGGCATTCGGATCGGCTCCTTCACCGATAAGCATCTCAGCGATCTCAGGTCCGCCGTCATGGTCGTCACGCATATCCGCGCACATCAGGAGCGGCGTAAATCCGCACGCATTTGCCTTATTAACATCGGCACCGTTATCGATCAGGAATTCCACCACTTCTTCACTCCGGTATCTTACGGCAAAGATAAGTGGCGTATTTCCGCAATAATGATCGGAGTTCGCATATATATCATGCCATCCGCTATCCATATATATATGATTGCCATCGTCTCCGCAGCTGAGTACGCCCTCATTGATATCGGCTCCGTATTCAAGAAGCAGCTCCATCATTCTTATGTCGTCTTTATCATTCGTGAGATATCTGCTTGCGCACTCATATCTATAATCGTTTTCAGCGGATACATAATCCTCATGATCGGTCATACACATAAGAAGCGTCCTTCCGTATTTATCCCTGGCATCAGGATTGGCTCCGTTTTGCAGGATTTCTTCTGCCTGCTCATAGTCATAACTCATAACGGATCTTGCAAGGTTTGTTTTCTTATCGACAGCATTTGCGATGAGTCCGTATATAACCAGACATACGGCAATAACCAGGGGAAAAGCGGATATGCCTCCGATGATCCTCAGCATTATTACGTACCATGGCGTCTTTAACTTCCCGCTGTCTTTGTTCTTCCTCCGCTTGAAGACCATTATCAGGCCTGAGGAAAGAAAGCATGAAAACACCATAAATGCAGATATCCCGAGGATAACCAGTACAACTGCCAAAAATGCCAGGAACATTCCCATGAATGCCATGCACTATACCTCCGCCGCCAAATGTGTTAATTGTTTCTTTTCCTGCCGGTTCCTTATGCTTTTACTATCAGGACCATACCTTTTTCGATCCCGTATTCAACACCGTTTTCAAGATACAGCGCCACCTGGGTATCCGTTGCGGAATCTACTCTGGTCCTGAATATATTCAGCTCCTTTACGGGTATCAGGACATTTTCATCAGTGCCTTCGACATAGACCTTGTCACCGGCCCTGATGGTTCCGTTTATCTTGCCAACGACAACCAGGTCCTGAGGTATCTTCATTCTGAAAGTATCCTCTACTAAATATGTGCCTCCGGAAGGTGTATTACCGGAATTGCTATTATCTTTCCCGCCAAACAGTTTTCCAAATATACCCATTTTTACTTCCTCGTTCTCGAAAAGCTGGCTTACACTTATGTGCTTTACATCATTTCCTGATTATTTCTTATATCGGCTGATTCAGGAAACAGACTAAGTAATTATGCTTGATTTTACCAAAACCATTTCCCGTATGCGGCTATTTGGGAAATTTTCTGAACATTCTTTTCTCAGCCGGTTGTTTAACACGATACGGCTGCAACTTCGGCACACCCCGCAGCGTCTTTTCGAGCCCTCCCTGCCGTTCATATATCCAAAAACTACCGTTCATGTCATTTCTGTTTATCCGCGGATCGCGGCGCGGTAAGATCGGCTCAAATACAGTAAAGGAGTCTGGAATATGGGATATGCAATAAAGACAGAAGGTCTGACAAAGGCCTACAAGGACAAGGTCGCGGTTGACGGACTCACCTTGAGCGTAAATGAAGGCGAGCTTATAGCACTCCTCGGAGTTAACGGCGCCGGAAAGACAACGACGGTCAGGATGCTCACGTGCCTGACGAACCCCACTGGCGGCAGGGCCGAGATCCTCGGGCACGATGTGGTCAGCGAAAGAGACCTCGTAAAGAGCCTGGTCGGCGTGTCGCCGCAGGAGACTGCGGTTGCCGAGAATCTTACGGTAAGAGAGAACCTGGAATTCATTGCTTCTCTCTATCTGCCCAAAGATAAGATCAAAGGGGCAGTAGACAGAACGATTGAGGTTTTCGGGCTCAAGGAATTCGAAAACAAGAAGGCAAAGCTCCTCTCGGGCGGCAATAAGCGCAAGATCTCCATCGCTATGGCGACCATCGGAGGGCCGAAGATACTGTTCCTTGATGAACCTACACTGGGCCTGGACGTGCTCGCAAGAAGGCAGCTGTGGCGCGAGATTGAGACCTTGAAGAAAGACACGACGATCATACTTACAACCCACTATATGGAAGAAGCTCAGGCGCTGGCTGACAGGATAGTCATAATGACCGAGGGCAGGGTCAGGGCTATAGGAACGCTTGAGGAGCTTGAGGCTAAGACCGGTAAGAAGGGACTTGAGGAAGTTTTCGTAAGTGTTGCGGAAGCTTAAGGAATGAGGTGATATTGATGAATAAGACATTAGCTTTTTCAAAGAGAAATCTGCTGGAAATGGCAAGGGATCCCTTAAGCTGGATCTTCTGCGTCGCGTTTCCGCTTGTAATGCTGATAATAATGACAGTAGTCAACGAAGCGATCCCCAAGGAGTCCGGAATGACGATCTTCAGGATCGATAATCTTGCGGGCGGCATCGCCGTCTTCGGACAGATGTTCGTAATGCTCTTCACTGCGATCGGCGTTGCCAAGGACCGCGAGAGCTCATTCCTCACAAGGCTCTATTCCTCGCCCATGAAGAGCGGCGACTTCCTGATGGGATATCTCCTGCCGATGCTCGTTACCGCAGTCATTCAGCTTGCAGTATCATTCATCACCGCTTTTGTGATCTCGCTTATCACAGGCTATGAGATCAATGTATCAGGGCTTCTTCTCTGCATTGTAATGGCCATTCCTTCAGCACTGATGTTCGCATCGTTCGGCATGCTGTTCGGTACGCTCCTGAACGAGAAAGCAGCACCCGGAATCTGCTCGATCATGATCTCCGTCGGTTCGATGCTCGGCGGCATCTGGTTCGATGTTGAAGGCGTCGGCGGCATCATGCAGAAGATCGCAAAGTGCTTGCCGTTCTACTACGCAACAAAACTGACACGCGCTTCTATCGACCTGGACTTCGGCAGGGAATCATTCATCGTGCCGCTCATCGTTATGGTCTGCTGCGCCCTTGTCATAACGGCGCTTGCAGGCGCGGTTTTCGGCCACAGGATGAGGAGCGATCTTAAATGACGGGCGTGCGTGACCGGAGGCGTTCTGGAAGGGAGTGTTTTTCGGGCGCATGGCATCGCGGAAAAATGCTATACTCGGGTTATGAGGATCACTACGGATATCGACAGCAAATATAAGGAGCTTGAGCTCAAAGTCTGCAACGGCGAAATGACCTCCGAGGTCAGGTCCGTTGTGGGCGAGCTGCATGAGATATTCGACAGGAACCTGACCGGCACCGACGAAAAAGGCAACAAGAGGATCCTTCGCAGGAGCGAGATCTTCTCAGCCTATGCAGAGGGCCAGCGTGTGATGATACTTACGGCCGACGGACGCTTTGTTGTGCCGCAAAAACTATATGAACTCGAGAACGAACTCCACGAGGCCGACTTCATCAGGATCTCCAAATCAGAGATAGTAAATATACGCAAGATCAAGTCTCTCGACTTGAGCATCACGGGAACGATCAGGTTGGTCATGAAGAACGGTTACGAGACGTATGTCTCACGCCGAAATGTCGCAAAGATCAAAGAACGCTTAACGAAGGTCAGGGAGGAAAACTCATGAAAGGATTACTTAAAGAGTACTTGCCCAGGATCGCCATGAGCTTCTCGATCTCGGCCTTTATGGGCGTCCTGATAAATCTCATCACTGACGCTGTTGTGAACGCCACCGGCAACGCCGGCTTCATCTCGATGTCGCCCCAGTACGTCGCTCTCTTCCCCACCCCGGTCATCGCGGCATACTGCAACGTGCTCATATACGGGATCATCGGCGCGGTATTCTCAGGCGCGACAGCCATATATGAGGTTGAGCGTATCGGCTTCGTCATACAGAGTCTCATATACTTCCTTATCACCGCCGCTGCCAGCATGGGCATCACAGTCGTGCTGTGGCAGCTTCACCATTATCCCGCAGCCTTCATAAGCACGATGGCCGGCTATCTCGGCACGCACATCATCATGATCACAGTTGAGTACAGGAAGGTCAAGGCGGATATCAAGGCGATCAATGAGATGGCGGAGTGACGGATTCAGATAGACCCTGCTGACTGCTCTAATATTATCCAAAAATACCCTTGTGCGAAAAACCGTCACTATTTAAAGAGAAAACGTGACGAAAAATAGCCGAATAACGTTATATAGCCGGGCTGATGATAGTTCTATTCCACAACCCGTCATCTGGTATGTATTCCGTCAACGGTATAGCGGCCATCGTATACGCTTACCCCGAATACGAACACCTGAATTCCCTTTGTGGTCTTTCCATTGGACATATTAGCCTCAGGTCCTTCAGGGTTATGCGGCGCTATCTCTATATGGTTCCAATCCACAACCGTATATACAGGAAGAACCGGAGAATATACCTTTGTTCCCCCGTCAGCGGCTTTCGCTTCGTTTAAAGGACTCGGAATAAGGCAAAGGACTGCCAGAACAACAATAACAATTGCTATCAATGCAATTATGAATCGTTTCCGCATAAGTTCAAATAATTCTTCTTCCTTTTATATCTTCTTCACGCGGATCCGGTTGTCTTTGACCAATAAGAGCCTGTCGCCGGGTTCTGCTTCATTGTCGGAATCGATAGGAGCGAATACTCCTATGGCGATCATCACTGCACCTATAATAAATTCCAAGATCGTATCTTTGCCCATTCTCGTAGTTACGACAGCTGCCGCCCTGCGCTCTTCATCATCAGACACAGGTCTGAAGTTCAGTTGTTCCGGTCGGATCACCGCATATTCTCTATACTCTTCACTTAATCCCGAATAGACATCAACAGCCATATTCCCTCCTCATATCAATAACACCGGACTCATCCCCGGAATCCTTCCTGTCCCGATCCCCGCTCTTATCTCTCAAACACAAGGATCTTGCCGCGTTCAAGACTGTCGAAAGTGACACCGCCCTTTTGCTGGTAATAAGGGCTGTACACCTTCTCGAAATGTATCCCCTGCAGATCCTTTTCGATATATTTGAATCCGTATCCGCAAATTTCTTCGATCAGTTTTTTATATGTATATTTGCACTTCTTTTTATCCTTATCCCTGAAATTCGACAGATGGAAAGGCAGGACAGCAAGAATGCCGCCTTTCTTCAGCGTCCTTGCCGCTTCTTCTATCATCACAAAGCGGTGAAGTCCGTTATATGTTTTCTCTTCCCCGTGAAACATATCCGCATAGATAACGAGATCAAAGAAGCCATTGTCAAAATCATGACGGTAATCTTCTCTTCCATCAACCGGGATAATGCAATCGAGATTCTCATCCTTCGCTTTCGAACTCACATAATCCAGGCACTGCTTATTTGTATCTACAGCATATATTTTGCATTTCTGATCAAAAGCATAAGCAGCAGCAAAAGAATAATTGCCTGCTCCGCAGCCGTAATCAAGGATCACCGGATCGCTCACATTGAGGATCGAAGAAAAGATGCCTGCTCCTTCTGTTTTCTCCCAATTATTTACAACATCGAAAATACTCATATTTCCCTCCGGAATCAACGTCTGACTTTTATCCCCGTTATTGCGCACTGGTCACCTGTAACCGCGACATAGAGGTCCTCGACAGGCACCTTTAATGTTGTCTTACTGACAATTGATATTCCGGCATTCTCCGTCGTTGCGGTAATAACGTCACCTTCGCGTTTAAATGTGATCTTGCAGTCAAATCCGTCCCGGTTCAGCTGTTTCCAATTATCCCAGCCCGTGAAATTCGTCTTATCGACTTTAAGATCATTATCGGCTTCTTCTATAGGTGCCCAGGTCTCGCCGTCAATTCGAAGCAACAGATATTCCTTGTAATTCTCGCCCGTCACAAGTCCGTTGTCTGACGAGAAGAGCGAACAGTAAGGGCAGTGCCATATCAACCTTGCGGTAGGCAGGCTCTTCGAGTGGAAGGATACGGTGAATCCGTTCTTCAACGGTATGCCGGCGGAATAGTCCGTGCAGTATCCGTCAACCTGGACATTGGGAATATCGCCTGCGGGCGCGGTAATAAAACTGATCTCTTCGGCGATCCTGGGGATGCGGTCTTTTTCCGCTTTCCGGTCGGCTCTCGACATCGTCATATCACTGATGACGCAGTGCTCGCCCGTAAAAGCGATATACATATAACTTGTGCTGTCGGGGAGCGCCAGTGTGATCTCAACTGATTTCCCGCGCTCTGAAAGCACGATCAGCGCATGGTCTTTTACCTTGACCAGCTGGAGTTTATACTCGCCCGGCTGAAGACTCAGATCGTCAGCTCTGACAGTTCTCGTCTCGGAATTTCTTATGCCGGCGGAACTCATGATATTACCATCCGATGATATCTCACAAAACTCGTGATAGAGACGGTCCTTTATCTTTCCGGGATCTTTGTGATAATCCCCGTCCAATGAATCGAAAAAGATGAATGACGGCTTAGGGGTATTTTTCGCGTTATCCGCACTGACCTTGAAAGTGATATAAGTCATATACTCGTTGATGAGAATTCCGCGTGATACGTTCTCCCTGTTTTCACCGGTACGGAGCTCATCCTTAAGCGAAGCCTCGCGCTCGGCACTCTGTTCCTTCATCATGTATCCCGTGTCGATATCGATGAGCCGCAGCATCAGATTGGCAAATCTCGGATCGAACTGCGTACCCGAATTCATGATGAACTGCTCGCGCACAACGGACTGCGGGATCGCGTCACGGTAAGACCGGTTCGAAGTCATGGCATCATAAGCGTCTGCAACCGCAACAATACGGGCAACCTCCGGGATCTCCTCCCCCTTGAGGCCGTCGGGATATCCTGTGCCGTCATAACGCTCATGGTGATAACGCGCCACAGCACTGAGATTAGGGTATTCGGTGATGCTATTCAGAACCTGCGAGCCTAATTCAGAATGCTTCTTGATATTCTCATACTCTTCGCCGGTGAGTTTACCGTCTTTGGTAATGATAGCTTCCGAGATACCTATCTTTCCGACATCGTGAAGAAGAGCCGCATAGTAGATATCATTACACTCCTCATCATTCTTGCCTGCAAGTTCGGCAATCTTTCTTGAGTATTCGGCAACACGGACCGAGTGACCGTGTGTATATTTATCTTTCGCATCGATCGCATTTGCGAGAGCTGTGGTCGTCTGATCGAAAAGTATCCCGATACTTTTCTGGCGTGTTACAAATTCATCGTATTCATCGGCGCGCTGCGCATTCGCTGACATCGCAAATCCGACAATGATAACTCCGAGAAGAAGCACCGCGCCTATACCGGCAACCCAGATCATGAATTCTTTGTTGTTATCACTGACACCGATCATCGAAATGTCTACGCCCACGTAGGCTACGCAATTTCCATCGCTGTCAAAGAGCGGCTCGTATTTTGTCAAAAGCCAGCCGTAAGTATCATTGCTCTCTACGATACCGATCTCTTCCCCTTTGAGCAGCGCCGGAATGTACTCTGAGAAGCTCTCGTCAAAATCAATGAGTTCTCCCAACGCCTCAGTATCCACATCAGGGACCTCATCGTATTTTTCCAGTTCTTCCTCCATAGTCTCGAGATCAAAGACCACGTAGCAGCCCTCCGGCTTGATCTGGTAAACATAGAGATACTGGAGATAAGGCGTGTTGTTCAGTATGCTCTGAAGCATTCTGGCAGTAGACCGGTACTCCTCATCTGCCCCGTTCTCCAGCCAGTCGTCTATCTTATCCCCGTCGATCTGCTCGGAGGCCAGTCTGGCTGATTTGGAGATGATCTCACTCCTGTACTCCAGGGTAGTCCTGCTGAACAGCACCGTACTGGCGTAAATTTCCGCAACAACAGTCAGGATGATCAGGATGCTGAGCATCAGGATCAATCTGAAATGTCTTTTCCTGTGCGGACTCTTAACAACCGGTTTATTCGTGCCGCTTGCCGCTTCACCTGTCTGAGCCATCTTTTGACCGCCTTACCGCTTTTTCTTAATTACAGATCCATAAGCGGATATTAACACATCAAATCACCGAAAGGGTGGTTTTCACAGATTAATAACAGAATGTTCAGTTATGTTAACGTAAACCCTTGGTATTACCAGTCCGAATCCCAGTCGTAATCATAGGAGTCGTAACTGTCGTAATCATAGTCCCAGTCATCGTCATCCCAGTTGCTGTCATTCCAGCTGTCATTATAACTGTCATCATTATCGTAATCATGTGAGTATGCTTCGGTCTCGTACTCTACGATGTTATCGGCGTAATCGTCATCAAGATTGTAATAATCCCTGGCCTCGAAATAATCGTTATAATTCTCATTGAGCCTGTCGGGAACATCGTAATCTCTCTCCCACTCGCCGTCGTCACCCGGAGTATACCAGGCTCCGCCGCTGTAATAGTAAGCATCACCCTTGTAGTCGTAATAACCCTTCTTCGGATTCTTGGACTCCTCGATCCCCGCGATGATCATTGCAAGGATAAATATACCGGTGACGATGAGAGCCACTCTGATACCGCGGCCTCCCCTTGATGAGCGTCTGTTATTATTTCTGCTTGGGGAAGGACTTGAAGACGTCTGACTTGAAGTATTTCTTCCGTTATTGATGTCAGCCTGCTTGCGCTCAAGGAGCTCTGCCTTCATCTTCTGGTAGATCTCGTTGACAGCGTAGGCTTCGTCTGTGCCCTGATACCGGATAACGCGTTCACCGTTGCCTTTATTCTTGTAGACAACGCAGTTGCCGTTCGGTTCTTTGTAGATACCGAATGCTTTGGGGTCCCTGTAGTCGATGCCGATGAAGAACCTCATCTTCTCGAGCGGAATACCCTTCTCTGCCGCGAAAGCCTTAAGCTCTTCAATAGTCTTGGGTACCTGGTTGCCGGACCGCATCACATGCTGATTGACCGCACCGCAGTTCGGACACTTATCCAGTGTATCTTCGATGGCACTTCCGCAATAATCACAAAAAGTCTTCATAGCTTCACCCCCTTATTCCCAATAGATAGTCCTAATCCCAAGGGAATTATATCACAGCCGGGTGGTCAAGGGGTGTGCCAATTATCGTACCGGTCAACATACCTGGTGTGCGCGGCATAAGTGCCGATTATCGTACCTGTCAGCATGCCGGGTGGGTACCAGTTTACGCGATAATCAGTACGGTTTAGCGGGTGTGCCGGATATCGTACCTGTTTTTCGCGAAAATCAGTACGGTTGAGAGCAAAAATCGAAAATTTGAGTCAAGTCCAAAGTTTTGTGTAAATTCATTCCTTAGTATAATTTGTAATCTTTTGCAAACAACTCTGAGTGGAGCGTAGCGGAACGAGGAGTTGTTTGCAGTGCGCCTCGTCCGGTGATCTTAAGCCACCAGAACGGCTTGCTGCTCCTTTGCTATTTGTTGGAGAACAGGCTTCAGT